>Ga0180732_1000369_pt1 | contig 40893 bp, 64 predicted proteins | sample KR11_01MetaG_FD_148674 | JGI IMG/M metagenome (GOLD analysis project Ga0180732, IMG submission 148674) | Groundwater microbial communities from the Olkiluoto Island deep subsurface site, Finland - KR11_0.1 MetaG | ecosystem: Environmental > Aquatic > Deep subsurface > Groundwater | place...
TAGGGGCAGTTCCCATGTGGAGGCTAGGGGCAGTTCCCATGTGGAGGCTTGGGACAGTTCCCATGTGGAGGCTAGGGGCAGTTCCTATGTGGTGGCTAGGGACAGTTCCTATGTGGTGGCTAGGGACAGTTCCCATGTGGAGGCTTGGGACAGTTCCCATGTGGAGGCTTGGGACAGTTCCCATGTGGTGGCTAGGGGCAGTTCCCATGTGGTGGCTAGGGGCAGTTCCCATGTGGTGGCTTGGGACAGTTCTACTTGCGCCAAAAGGTCAGAATTAGTAGATGCACACGGTAATGTAATTGACTTTACTAAATATCCTAAAACAGTAAAAGAATGGTTAGATAAATATAAAATAAAAGAAAAGGATGGTAATGTTATTCTCTATAAAGGGACTAACGAGAATTACAAAACCCAAAAAGATACTACATGGATTATAGGAAAAACCACTATCGCTTTAGATTGGAGCGATACTGAAAATATCGAATGTGGTTATGGTTTACACTTTTGCCACCATCCTGTTTGCTGTGAACAATTTATGGAAGTGAAACATTATCTAGCTTGTGAAATTCAGATAAAAGACATACGGATATACAATAATAGACCTGAATATCCTGATAAAATAAGAGCCATGTCTGCTAAAGTATTGTATGAATGTGATAGATGGGGAGAGAAATTAAATAAAACCACACCTAAAAGAGATTCTCAAGGTAGATTCTGTAAACCTTGACAACCATCATCAAAAGGGATAGACTAAGAAGAAACGGAGGGAATAATGGATACAGAAATTATCGAGAGAAATAGAAAAAGATTTAATGACATACAAAATCTTAGTGGACAGATATCATCTATATCTGCCGATGGTATAGATGGTTATGCCACTCCTAACCAAGTAAGGCAAGAAATAGGAAGGCGTTTACCTATAATTAACGCAATCATAAATGCACTTGAGGAGTGATAAATATGGAAGAACAAATCACAAAACTAGCACCGGTACGAATCAAATTAGAGGAGGGGGCGAAAGGTGAAATAAAAGCATCGGTTAGTATAGACGGGGATGACGAAAACGTAGTAATACCGAGAATAATAAAAGCCTTTAGAGACTTAAAAGCAGGAGTAAGTTAAGATGCCAGACTTTAAAATCACTAAGACAACCATAATTACAGTAGCCAAATTAGAGGAAAATTCTTATAAAGATTTATTAATCACTGATACGGAAGGAAATGAATATAAGATAAAAAATACAAGAACTAATTACTTTAAAGACATGAAAGAGGGATTGGCCTATCAACTTAACTGGTCTAATACTAAGGGAACAGATTGGATATTAAGTGCCGAAGCAATAGGGGATAAGTTACATACATCAAAACCACCTGAAACACTTGTTGAAGCTGCTAAAAGTATGGGGGCAGTACCTGTAGAACCTGCACCACAAGCACCACAACCCAAATCTGCACCTGATAAGATGTCAAAGGATGATTGGGATGAAAAGGATAGACGTACCCGCAAGAGTATAGAACGCCAAACCTCACTTAACGCTGCGGTAGAACTGGCTAAATCATCTATCATAAAACCTGACCAGATTATACTGTCAGCTATAAAATTCGCTACCTACTTGGAGAAAGGAGAGTAGAAAAAAGAATAGAGTTTAGTTTGCTGGTGTCCCCGAATCGGCGCACCGTGAACATGGTAGTTCACTATGGGGTTAGGATAACCGAGCCAGCAAGACCAGCCACCCTCTAGGTAACGAAAGGGCAAGATAGGGTTGTTAGTAGTAAGCTCGTAGTGGACACCTTACCACAAGACTAATGGCTACTGGCTGGTACAAACCCGCAAGTGAGACTCAGGTAGCCTCGCAAGCGGGCACAAGTCCTGAGCCGAATAGCTAGTGCTTATTCCCACAAATAAGGGATGGTAGGCTCAGGACAACTTGGGGGTGCTTGCGGTAAAGCTAACGTCTATGACGTCTATGTTAGCGGGATAGTAAGAAAAATGTCTGGTTGAGACTGCCCCCAAGCAGGCGGGTAGAGGGTAATGCAATTTGGTTTAGGGGATGCCACCGAATACAGCACGAATAAGGTGGACTTAATATTGCTAAGCTCCTCTGTAAGCCAGCCCTCTGCCCGTTCTGAATAAAGGAGAGTAGAAAAAAGAATAAAGTTTAGTTTGCTGGTGTGACAAATCGGGAAACGGCTGGAGATGTGTGTATATCGGAACGGGCTTAAAGACCTGGTAACCGAGCTAACCAGAGGGTAAAGGTTAAACCGAGCCAGCACAAGGTTTGCTTGAGCCTTTGAAATTCCGAGTTAGCCGAGACGTTGGTTAATCAGTTCGGTAATGGGGCTCAAGCAAGTCGCCAGTCACCCGAAACGTGAGTTAGGGACAAAGGAACTCCTGTAGCAAACTAATAAATAAAAAGGATGAAACCAATGAGAACAGTTTGGCTACTGGCTGGCAAACTTGGGGGTGAACTCAGGTTGTGCGGGGGAGTTTAATGGTGGGGATGGAAGGAGTGATATGGAAGATAAAGAAACAGCAACAGCTATTAGAAAAGGGGTAGAACTACCAGAATGCAGAACACTCTTAAAGATGCTTGACTTTGCGGATGAAGTTGCGCTAAGAGCGTTCGAAGCAGGCCAGTCCGAAGCCTACAAGCAGGTAGGGGAGTGGCTAGAAAAGAATTATTGTCTGGTTTTAACCTATGATATGCAATCTAAAGTTATTGATACTCTCAAGCAGGGCAAAATGCTCCCTGAATAGAGATGATAAAGGAGGAAATATGCAAGACGAAAGTTGTGGCTCTAAAGGAGACCAATCATTAGCTAATCTGGAGGAGATGTTCAAGTTGGTATCAGATTTAAGAAGCCAATTAGCAGATGCTAAAGGTAGGATTCGCCTACTTGAAAAGGAAATAGCTATATGTCACAAAAAATCCTTTCAAGAACCTTCCGATAGCAAATAAAAAATGCCAGCCCCCTCCCTGTCCTGACAACGAAGAGAAATTATGGATACACAAGCAAAAAGATATTACTGCCGCCTTAATAAGTGTGAGGTTGATATAGTTTGGGATGACAGAGGTTTTCCTATCTGTTTTGGCACAAACACTTGGGGAAATATATGCGATGAAGAAGAAGATAATTTTATAGAACTAGGGCGACCTGCCCGTCCTGACAATGAAAAGGAGTGAATATGGAAGTTAAAGACACTGTAATGGACGATTGCCAGATAGAAAGTGTTGTATCTTACACACGTAAAAAGCTGCTCCTAGAACAGGCACTGAAAACTTGGCCTCTAGCCCAGTCCGAAGCCTATAAGCAGGTAGGGGAGTTAATTCATTCTCAAATTGAATTATTTGTTCGTAAGGATAAAATAGCGCACTATCAAATGTCTATTGAATTTACCAAGTCGCTATTGGACTCTCTCAAGCAGGGCAAATGTCCCTGAATAGAAAGGAGGGAAAGAATGGCAAATAGAATATGGAATGAAAGTGGAACAGAAGGTGTTGCCAACGGAGCTAATAAACCCCTGACGGATGAGAAGCTGGTGGAGGAGATAGCCGAGAAGATAGAAAAGATGAAGATAAAGAAAACCAAACGAGTGGTTAGCATAATAAATAAATATCAAGATGGATGCAAGTGGGAGGGAAAGAAATGAAACAAGGACAAAGAGTGGTAACAGATAAAGGCCAAAAAGGGACAATCAGGTATCGCTTTAAGGGCGGTAAAAAGTGGTATTGTTGCATTACCCCTGATAATTGGAATGGAAAGGGCAAAACTTTAATAGATTGTCCTGAAAAACAATGCCAACTCTCTACCCGTCCTGACAATGAAAAGGAGGGAAAAGATGAAGATAAAGAAAACCAAACGAGTGGTCAGCATAATAAATAAATATCAAGATGGATGCAAGTGGGAGGCCAAACACAATGGTAAATGAATACGAACTACGGCAGATGATAAACGGTGCAGTCGTTGAAGCCCGCACAGCAGTCGCAAGGGAGATTATCTCGGCTTACGACGATATGTTAGACGGCATGGGGAAGGGGCAAGATGATTTTAAGAAGAGTGATTGGGACTACGTTCAATCTCTCAAGTTCCGTTATCAGGGGGAAAAGAAATGAATAAGGTAGAAAACAAGTCAGATTTTTATGCTGCCTATATTCGGGAGATGAGTGAACTTGATTTTTCAGAGGATTATATTGCAAAGGAATTAGCCCATATTTCCTTCGCCTTATACCTTCTCCGAGAAGCGGAGAAACAGGAGGAAAAGAAATGAAAGGGATATTATTTAAGCCCGATATGATAAAGGCTATCGCTGAGGGTAGAAAGACATAGCAAGATGTGTTATAATAAAGTATGGCTTATAAAGACTTAGAAAAACGCAAGGCGAAGGATAGAAGATACTACCTAAGAAATACGGAAATAATCAAACGCAGAACTTCAGACTACTATCATGCTAGGAGTGAAGCAATAAGTGTTAGGAGGCAGGAATTGCATACACCCGAAAGAAAGAGAGAAATAGCAGAATTGGTAAAGAGGGGGCATTACCAGAAACGTCTAAAAATTATAGAGTATTATGGCGGTAAGTGTTCCTGTTGTGGAGAAAGTGAACCCCTTTTCTTAGAAATAGACCATATCAATAATGATGGTAAGGAGCATAGAAACCGTATTGGCGGAGGCGGTAGGTCTATAATATTGTGGATAATCAAAAACAACTTTCCCGATACTGTGCAGTTGCTTTGCTCTAATTGTAATCAGGGCAAAAGAAGAAATAATGGGATATGCCCCCACAAAACAGGAGGGAAATCATGAAGGGTATATTGTTCCGACCTGAGATGATATTAGCTATAAAGAACGGTTCAAAGACGGTAACACGGAGAATTATTAAACCGCAACCGGGCAAAGGGTTGACGATAGGCAATATCTCTGAAGCCGGAAGAATTATCGAATGGGTGCTTGCTGATAAATGGGGCGACCAAGTTGATGAAAAATGCCCACAGCCCCGTTACCATGCAGGTGAGACTGTATATATCAAAGAAGCCTACCTTATCCTTGATGTGAATTTAAAAGATATTAGTGATAATGCCCCATACATAAGGGTTAAAGTCCAATATAAAGACGGCGTTGAGCAATGGAAGTACAAACCAAAAGATGATAAGTCAAAGTTTACCGTACCTGATAATTGGCACTCTCCGATGTTTATGCCCGCCTGGGCAGCCCGTTACTTCATCCAGATAATAGCCGTAAGCGCCGAGAGATTACAGGAGATAACTATTAACGATGCTAAGAATGAGGGAATCCAAGACCATGTTAAATGGATAGGGAAAGAATGTTATTCCGATGCAATTATTCAGTATGCCACCCTTTGGGACTCAATAAACCCGAAGTACCCCTGGTCAAGTAACCCCTGGGTATGGCGGTATGAATTTAAGAAGGTAACTCCCAATCAGGAGGAAAAGAAATGAATTATCCCGATTATTCCTATGAGAATTTTCGCAGAGTTTCTTATAAAGGCGGGGCACAATTTGTTCCAGTTTGTCCTCAGTGTGGGAGATTTGTTAAAGCTGACAAAACCATATTAGAAAATGAAATTACTGGTGTTAAAAAACAATCAAATGCTACTTGTAAAAAGTGTGGGCGTATAGAGATGCCATTTGAAGGTTATATTTAGTGAGACCACTCATGGACAATAAGCAAAAGGTGATTGAGGCGATAGCAAGAAATTTAATGGTGAGAGACGGATTGAATGATGATTTCTATTTTGACAATCGGAATAGCAAAGTTGCCGAAATAACTGGAAAATTAAAAGACTATTTAACTGACGCTGAACGAATCCTCTCCCTGCCGGAAGTGAAGGAATATTTTAATGAGCAAAAGTAAGAGGGAATGTGACTGCGTTTTCTATAAGGACGGCACTTGCCTTGAACCTACGCAACCTCACGGATGGCCGGATGGTCTTTTGCACGTAGTATTTTCAGATGAGAATAAACCTAATATCTGTCCATTGCGTCAGGAGTTCCCAGAGGGTAAGTGAAGTATGAACATTGAAGAATTACAAGAGGGTTTAGCTGACCATGAGACACGCCTTATTGCCTTAGAACAACAATTTGCTACCCCTAACTCTGCATTGACACAGGTTAATGAATTCAGTAAGATATTAGAGGATGAGGTAAAGTTCACGGAGAAGCAACAACTTAACCTGAAGACGATGTGGCAACGACTCAATGAGCAACATAAACTTATTCTATCTCTCCAAAGAAAAATAGATGATAGCCTAGTAAACTTTAAGGCATTAAAAAAGTATGATTAATACTTTAACTTTAACTAATAATATTAATATAATACTATATAAGTATAAGTATAGTATTATATTAATATATGTATCATGGTTAAATTTTTTCAAAGCTAAGTTTTCAGAAATTTCTAAAATATTTGTAGCTAAAGTCCCAAAACATAGTTGTTACAGTTGTATAGTTGTAAATTCGTGTCTGGCATAGTTGTATTTCGTATCTAAACTATCATAGTTGTATAGTTGTAAATGAGGTTTAAATGGCAATAATATCTGTACCAGATGTCAAAGCTTTTTTAAGTGAAATAGTGGGCAAAGATATAACATTAACTCAATTAAGAAAAGAATTTAAAATAAAGTCTGAAGATAAATCTTTTGATGCTATTCGTAATATTCTTTTTCAATTATCAAAACAGGGGATTGTAAAAGCGTCAGGTAAAAAGGATGGTAATTGGCATGTTATTAAAAGAGTAGAACCTATACCAGTATTCAGTATTCCAAGAGAACGTAGACCACCCTTTCAATTATTCTATCCAACAGACTTTGATACTTCACAACCTTTTTCATTCGCAGATAATGTAGTAGTGCGTGAAGGTGATTGTATTTTAATAGCTGGTGAAAGTAATTGGGGTAAGACCACACTCGCTATGAATTTCTTGGCTGCTAACATCGGTTATAACCCTGTACTTCTAGGTAATGAGTTTACAAAGGACAATGAACCAACACCTAGATTCTTAAACAGACTTGATACTATTGATTGGGTGACGTGGGTAGATGAAACAGGGCAAGATATGTTTACCCTCTTACCCGTCTACCAGGACTTTGCGGAGAATGTCATTAAGGATAGGATAAATATTATAGACTGGATAAATATACAAACTGGTGAGCATTATTTAATCGGTAATATTATGGAAGAAATTAAAACAGCAGTTGGTAAAGGTATCGCTATTATCGTTATTCAAAAAGCACCAGGTTCGGAGTCAGGACGTGGTGGACAATTCACTAAGGACTTTGCAGACCTTGAACTCTTAATAGATAAGCACACTAATATGGAGAGCCGTTTGACAATAGGCAAGTGTAAGGAATATACTAAATCTGTGACGGGTAGAAGTTGGGCTTATGAAATTAGTAAAGGTGTCCAGTTAAGGAATGTCAGGGAAGTAATAAAATGCCCCACTTGCTACGGTAAGGGATGGCAGAAATTTGGTACTGCAAACAAGCCTTGTGAACGTTGCCAGAAAATCGGTTGGGTTACTAAGGACAGTCAAACGATATAGAGGAGAAGATAACATGAGTAACTGGGTCTGTTTAAATTGCGGTCACGATAAAGGTGACATGATTTTACTTGGGTTTGGGTTTTACAAGTGTCCTAACTGCGGTACAAAGCACCTTATTAAAAAAGATGGTAGTGTAATGGTTGTGATAGAACCTAAAAAGGAGGCTTAAGAGGATAAATAATGAAAAATAAACCTATTACTACCTGTATTGCATGCAAGCACATTGAAGCCGATAAAGACCTTCGCTTATCGGTGTGTAAGGCCAGTCCCAGAATAAAAATGACTGACCCCATAACTGGAAGGCCTGCTTATAAGGCTTTATATTTCGGTGAAATCCACCTGACTGATAACCCCTATTATTATTGTGCTGCTGTTAATCGTGATTTGCATTGTAAAAAGTATGAAACGCAGGAGGCTTAATATGTTGGAAAATATGAAAACTGAATGTAAGAACTGTGGATGGGATGGTTTGGCTGGCGAAACTTGGGTTTCGGGGGATTTCAATTTATGTCCCGAATGTAAAAGTGATAAATTAGTATTTAAAGGTACTGAGCTTGAATTGAACGAGGTTACAAAATCAAGAACGCCCAAAGATTTATATGAATTTTGTAAAGCCACTCTTTAGATTTATGGAGGTGAATAATGAATAAAGCATGGAGACCTGATGGATGGGTAAACCCCTATATAACAAAAGTAAAGATATGGGGTACGAACGAGACTAAAGATATGGTACTTGATTTAGAAGGACAAGATAGGATATTTGAAGCTGGTGCAGATGCGATGCTTGAGGCACTAAAGAAAGATGTGTCGGCAGGTCATACTGAAGGACGTACTAAAGAATATACGGTAATTAATTCTAAAGGCGTAGCTGGAACTTTTGTCTTTATTCCTGATAAGGAAAGTTAATGGATATAAATGATTTAAATTGGGTAGTCGCTATATGCCCTGACTGTGGTAAGGAATGTTATGGTTGGAATGAGGAAAGCGCAAAGAAAAACTACTATAAGAATCATAAGTGCATGGCTACAAAGACTGACAAGCAGATACAAGAGATACTAGACCGAGCTAGAGAGGTGATAGATGAAACACCCAACAGCAAAACAACAAGATAAAAGAATATTAATCCTTTGGGCTAAATTAGTAAAGTTGAGAGCAAGAGGCTTTTGTGAAAAATGCGGTAAAACTTCATTTGTTCAGGCGCATCACGTGTATGGTAGAACAAACTACAATGTTCGTTATGACCCTGACAATGGTGTAGCGTTATGCCCTGGATGTCATAAATGGAGAAGGGACTCTGCCCACAATTCGCCACTGGAATTTATAGAACTTATGATTACTAAGAAAGGACAGATTTGGTTTAATAGACTTCAAAAGAAAGCCACTAAAGATATTTTTAAACAAGACAAGGATGTAATAGAGGAAGATTTAAAAAAGAAAATCGCTAAACTGGAGGGAAAGTAAAATGCTAACTTTTAGTGAGAAACTCCGTCAGAAAATAGGCCATAAGGTAACTTGTGTTTTTTGTCACCAGAAGAAATATTTGACTACTCAATGGCGCATTAATACAGAACGAAAAGCGGTCTGTCCTGAATGTTTATTAAGTAAAGGGGTAGAAATTGGTGCGACAGTTAGTTTTTGACTATCGCCAACGCCTCACAGTATGCCATGACAAAGCGTACAGTGAGTTTCTGGCGGTTCAAATGGGGATAACAAGGAAATCTACTTGACAGCCATAGAATTAAGCCCTACAATAAAGGAAAGGGAGAAGATAAATGAAGAAAATGACTCATATAGTAATAAAAGAATTAACGATACCTATTCCTTGTGAGATAAAGTTGGTGGTAACAAAAGATGGGGTAGAACTTACTAATGTTTCTGGTTCAGAAGGTTCTCCTGAATTATTAGTAGACCCAAAACAATGGGGGCTTTCCGATTGAGTATCTTTGGTTGGCACAATATTAATAAAGTTCTTAGATACATGAAACGTCATAGTATAGCCAAAAAGGAACAATTTGAATTATTTAAAGTGTTATATAATTTGTGGAGATTTAGAGACTTTAATCCCCATAATCATTATTATAAAAGAACATGGACTAAAAAATCCTTTATAGAAGCGATGGGGGTTGTTGATAAAATAAATTCTTTAAAATCTCGTAAAAGAGGGAAAATGAACCAGCAATTTTTTATTGATATGTGGGGTGAAAATGCAGGTTAAGGATATAACTATTAAATATAAATACTCGGATTCTACCTTTCGACTTTTTTGTTTGGGTGACATTCACGCTGGCACTATCCACTGTGTAGAGCATGAGATTAAACGTAAAGTAGAAGAAATTAAAAACTCTAAGAATACTTATTGGTTAGGTATGGGGGATTATGCAGAGTTTATTACCCCAAAAGATAAACGTTTTGACCCTAGTTTAAAGTCTATTGCCGATTGGGTAGAACCTGATAATCTAGGCCACTGTCAAACTAAATGGCTCACAGAATTGTTTACCCCAATTAAACATAAATGTGTCGGGTTACTCTATGGCAACCATGAGAACTCTATCAGAATTTACAACCATGAGAACGTACAACAGAATCTATGTGATACTCTCGGAGTTGATAATCTAGGTTATTCATGCTTTTTAAGATTTCACTTCCAAAAAGGGGGGAATGGAGAACGTCATTTAATTACAGGTGCTTTTACTCATGGGTCTAGTGGAGCTATTACCGAAGGTGCTAAACTTATGGCCTTAATGCGCTGGATGAAGTCAATGGATGCTGATATTTATGGTTACGCCCACCTGCATGATTACCTTGAGAAGTCTTTATCCCGAATGTATATCTCGGATACAGGTAAATCTAAGATTAAAAGTAAAGTAGCCAATGGAGTTACGACAGGTTCATGGTTCAGGACTTACTCTCAGGGAATACAGGCTTCCTATGGGGAGACTCGCTGCTACCCGCCTACCGAGATATGTTGCGCCATGTTTACAATTAGTCTTAAATGGAATAAAGATACAAATAGTTCTAAAGTTCAAATCCAAACGGATAAATCTATATGAAATATATTTGTGCTATAATGATAAGGAAGTCTTATTGACTTTAATAACATATGGAGTTAATCGGAAATATGAATCATAAGGAATGGTGTAAAAAATATTACCAAGAGCATAGAGAGGAATTATTAACCAAACAAAAGAAGTATTCAGAAGAACATAAAGAGCAGATAAAAATATATGCACAACAATATCTGCAAAGTGAACATGGTAAACAAGTAATAGCGAAATGGGAAGTTAATAATAGAGAACGTATATATGAACGGGATAGAAATTATCGAAAAGTTCTTAGACAAGAAGTTTTGACTTATTATGGTGGTGGGAAATGTGCTTGTGTTAGATGTGGGATTGATGATATAAGGGTATTAAGCATTGACCACATTAAAAGTAATGGTAAGGAACATAGACAAAAAATGAAAGATGAGGGTATCAACTCTATATATAGGTGGCTTAAAAAGAAGGGTTATCCAGAAGGATACCAAACTCTATGTATGAACTGCCAATGGATTAAAAGATACGAAAATAATGAGACAAGGAATTGTAGTCATGTTGTATACGTGTAATTATTGTAACCAGGAATTTGAATACTCACCTAAAGAATACGGTGGTTATCTTCCACAACAGGGATATAACTTATGTCCTAAACATCACACAGAATTTATTGAAATGACAAATAGACACTCTAAAGAAATACAAGAATGGTGGGAGAAGAAATGCTGATATATATTTCCGCCCCATTTTCCAAAGGCGACCAGTTCGTTAATGTTCGGAACGCTTGTCTAGCAGGGGATGAGATTTTAAAACTGGGGCATTATCCTATAGTCCCTCATCTAACCGCACTCTGGCACGCCATATCCCCTAAGACTTTTGAGGAATGGTTAAAGATAGATTGTGTTATTATCCCTAGAGTAGATGCACTTTTAAGATTACCAGGTGAGTCAGTTGGGGCAGACCGTGAAGTTGCATTAGCTAAAAGTATTGGTGTCCATGTCTATTATAGTTTACAGGAGATAAAAGATGACACAACCTAATTTGGTCTGTCAGCACCTATGGAAACTACCCTCGCCCGCAGGCCATACTTCAAAAGGAACGTGTAGTTATTGTGGTGAAAAAAGAACCTTTTATAACTCGGTCTTTAATGAGAGTGACCTTTACAATTCAAACTTTAATGTAACTCGCAATTTCATAATACGTCAAAAAGATAATTCAGTAGACAGAATCCTTGAAAGTAGTAGGTCTAAAAGGGATTGGGATTATGTTGACATTACATAGTAAAGGTGGTAAAGTAAAAGTAGAAGGATAAATATGACTTTCCCTGACGAATATGAACTGGCTGATTGCCAATGGGCTTTAATAATCGCTAATAAGAAAATGAAATGCGATGGGAGAGATTGTCCGTTATATAAATGCCCCGATGATATTTTAGATGAGGCAGCAAGACAAATAACCTGTGGACTGGCAGAAATTATAATAGAACAACATAAGGGGAGAAAGTGATATTTAAAAAGATAGAATGGGTTGATTCTACTTTCCATCATGGATGGCAACTTAAACAGGACTCTGATTGTACTTTTCCTCAATGCGTATCTGTAGGTATTTTTATAAAAGAAGATAAGGAATCTATCACCATCGCACAATCTGAAAGCGCTGATAGTTATGGAGATAGAATTACTATTCCTAAATGTTGTATAAAAAAAGTGAGGGAGTTGAAGTGAGTAAGGGTAAAATTATATGGTGGGTAATTCTGATTATTTTTATGACCCTTGCCTGTTGGAGTGCTGTCTTAATTAAATTATAGGAGTTAAAATGAATATTCAAGAAGCGGATTTAATTTTAGTTCACTCGCAAGGTTTCAATATGTTGCGGTTTCTTACTGGAATGTATTTTAATCATCTCTTTATGATTGACCAGAGAGTGTGGAAAGACTGGGGCATTTTAGAGTCTATTGGGAAAGGTACTGCACCAGGATTACTATCAATGTATGAAGGTGCGGAGTTAGCGGTTTATAGATATAGAGGTATCACCCACCAGCAACAGATGAAAGTCTTAACTCATGCTAGAAATATGGGGAGACTCCATTATGACATCTTTATCCCCTTTAGAATACTATGGAGACTTGGGTTAGTTAAATTCGTTAAGACATTCATTAAGCTCTTAAAGCATCAGTATCCTTTAGAGATACCGCATAATGTAGATGATTATGTGGTGTGTTCTGAATACGGGCAAGAGAGTTATTCAAGGGTAGGAATACCAATAATTAATGATAAGTTTTTACTATTCCCTGATGATGTACGCAGATGTGGGAAATTAGATTTAGTGTGGAGAGGGATTTATAATAAGGTATTTGAATCATCGCTGCCAACTATCTTAACCACCCTTATGAGTCATAGTTCGGAGACACTTAATCCAAACCCCTTGACAACAGGCCGTCAAGAAAACGGCCAAGAACGATAGGGGGAGAGCAATTTCCCATTGACCATCTCGCCAGAGTAAGGCAACGTAAATATCCAATATCGCACTTATGCACGTTAGGAATATCATACCCCATTCTAAAGGGGTGAATATGTGTAATAACTTTCGGAGGAGGGTCATCTTCCCCCCCAATTAAATACTCAATCATTTATCCCCTTTAAGATATAATTCAGTTTCTGCCTGCATTTTAATATCCTTACACTTATTCTTTAATAGTTTTGTTATCTCATTGAAATTAAGTCCCGATTTATAAAAAACCATGACCAATCTATCTAATTCAATCTCCGCAAGTTCAATGGTATCTGACTTTAACATTCCATCTACCTTTGGAATATGGCTTTAAGACCTTCCACAATTCCTACTATAACAGCGGCCGTAACACCACCTGTAACACCACTTGTCTTTTTATTTGCACCGTTACCCGATATACACTCATCAAATTTAGTATCAAGAGCATCTACTTTTGTACTTATATTATCAAATTTGGTGGTTAAAGTGTAAGTTTGTTTAGCCACAAATATAGTGCGTTCGTCAGGAGTCATGTGAGTAATACGTTCCGAAAACTCAAGTTCTTCATTCAATATTGAACCATTCGGCATTTCTAACCTCCTAAGTCACGGGAATAGCCTGCATCAAAAGAAAATACTCCCATTCTACAGGTTCGTTATTCTCAAACCTTGTTACTTTTCTAAACTCATTAGGTTGAGGTACGGGTTTTAGTTTAAAGTAGAATGTCGCACCACTAACTGATGTGATATATTCAGTACAAGTAACCCATGAGGTCGCAGCACGACAGTTTATCAAGCAGTTGTTTTGGAGGGTCACGAACTCTCCGGTAGTACCACCTTGTTTATCCGCTACCCCTTTACCTACTCTAATCTTGGTGTAGTAAATCTTCTTAATCGTGGGGAACATAACGGCCTTACAGTCGTAGGAAAGTAGGATAGGTGTTCTAGTGGTTGCCCCCGTAACCCCTGTGAACTGGAACTTAATAAAAGTAGAAGTTCTATTAGTTGCTGCTACTGCTAGTAATTGAGTCTGTGTCATAACACCGCTTGCCCCTGCGTAATTAACACCCGCACTATATGACCCACCTAAGAGTTTATATTTAACCGTGAAATAGTCGGCAACATTATAGGTATGCCCCATAACTAGAGTCATATCTATGTGGGCTTTATTAGTGGACTTAAAGTTAGCGTGTAACCAGGATGTTTCACAAGTACCACCAGTTAAGAATGAGGCGTTAGCATCGTTGACTATATCTCCATATTTAGTAGGGAGATTCATATAGTAAATAGAATCACTAGAAGATGTAGAACTAATCCATAATCTCTTTTTATAGACTGAACTAATCCATGCAGTTTCACAACCTGTTAAAGTTAATTCCTGAATAGGATGCATGACCTCTTTAGTGTCACCGTCTATAACCTCTGACCTATAACATAATATCTCTACTTTAGTTGAGTTATCTGTAATTATGTAAAGGTATTCCTCATCCCCTGCAACCGCTTCAACTTGCCCTACAAAGTTACCTATGTTAGTCCCAAACTTAGAGGGTTGTATCCATGAGTTTGAAGTACCACTCCTTAAAAGACTTTGTGCGCCAGTAGGTCTAAAATATTCCCCTTGCCACATCGTAGAGTTCTTACCTGAATGAGTAGAAATACCTGATATACATTCAGGGGCTAATTGCTTTTGTACTGCGCCTGCACTTGAGAGGTAATAAGGCATATCTGTTTTATCAATTAGTAATGCCCCGTCTTTCTCTAAGAGGTTAGTAATAGGATTGGCCACCGCCCCTACTACTGTCTGCGCTGACCATGCCGTACCACCGTTTAAGGGATTGATAGTAGAACGTACCGTATTCACACCGTCATTGGCATACATAGTATCAACTGTAGTATTCACCCATGCTGCGAATTGAAAGGTCTTAACGGCTGCGGTAGATTCAGTAAATGTTTCGGCTGCGTTCATATACCAGTATTCGTTTGATGTTCCTAAAAATATAAATAAATAATCAACACCAGCTATTTGGAATGTTTTTAAATCTGTTATTGATGTTGAATAAGAAGAGAAATCTTTAACACTAGTAAACCCATCACCTGTAGCATTTAGTTTTCGCAATATTGCCCCTTGATTAATATAAAGTAGGCTATTAAATTCCGCATGACTAGTTGTTTTTCCTAGACTCAGTATACTCAAATTTAGATTCTGAACATAACCATCAAAATCTTGTCCTGTACCTGCACTTTTATAAGCAGCCATTCCATAACAATATCTCCACTTAGATGTACTATAACCAGCAACCGAAAGTACATCTAAAAGAGTAGTTCTGTTAGCATCAGAGTAAATAGATAAACTCGCCGTATCCGTTCCAGCAAGACGTACCATAGTGCAATAATATAGAGTATTAGCACTACAAACATAACTATCAGTAGCAGCATCGAGACCCCTTGTAAGATTTATTTGATAAGCTGAACCTGCTGTTTTCGCTAAACCGCAAGATAATGATGTAGCCTCCCACGCATACGCATCATCAAGGGTGGTAGCAAAACCCGCTACCTTTACATAGCCAGAAGGTAAAGAGTCTGAACTAATATAAACCTCAAAACTTGCACTAATCGCATCAAAGTAATCTGCTCCGAAATCCTTATATACATAGGATTCTACATCTCTATCACAATCAACAGCCGTTATTTTACTTGCGGTGACAGTAAGAACGGCTGGCACATCAACCTCAGTATAAGATATGAGAAAATCCTCATTTGCTCCAGATGTTGTTATATTTGTAACTGTCCAACCTAATATTCCTTGCCCGTTCCTAAAATCCATACCGTTAGAAACATGGTATCTCTTAGGGTCTTGAGGATTGAATATCTCTTGCCCAAATCCTGCATTAAAGGCATCCTGTACTAGATGTAGTTCTTCTTCAGGGTTCATGGAGGTCATATCAGCAGCACCCGTGAAATACTGTTGGGCTAGATAGTCACCGTCCATTTCGTGCCAGAATTTAGTTGAAGGACTCTCAGAAATGACGTTGTAACCTATCGTGTGGCCTGTTGAAGGGTCAACTATAGCAAGGTCATGTTTTGTCTTGGACGAATATACCGTCATTATCCTTCTCCTAGCCGTTAGCAATTTGTAGAATGATTCTGACTTCCCCTGTGCCTGTCTTACTACCTGCCGTTCCTGCCGTTATTGTATCTCCTAATGCTATCGCACTTTGAGTTAAATCTCCCGAAACAAAATGCTTATTATATCCTAATGCTTTACTTACCTCGCTGGTAGAAGTATCAAAATAATCGTCATCAAGCGCAACCCCACTCTGGTATCGCCCAATTCTTACGGCAACACCCGCATCTCCCGATGATGCTTCGGTATACAAGATTGAGTATCCTGCCAGAAATCCTTGCTTAACGGCATGATAAATTGGAATATCTGTGGATGCACCTGATAAATCAAGTGATGCTGTGGCAAATATTGTTTGGTCAAATTCACATTCTGTACCGCTTGTCTTGTACTTCGCTGTTGTTGCCCCAGTGATAGTATTACTCTTGATAAAACTTTCGGATATTTCAGTAGCACCATCTATCATTAATATTCCATACTTCATAGTAGCTGGTGTTTGTAAATCATAAATCATATTCCCTTCACATACAGTTGCACCCGATAGCACTTCAATAGCAGGATACGTTGGGGTTTCACTCCCGTATCCTGGGTTGAGTATCCAGTTGTTAGTTATAAGTGACCCCGTATATTCAGAGTAAATTCCATAGGTAGATGGTTCTATAATTTTGTTCCCCATAATTTGAATATATTTGTCATAGTCACCGCCCATACCTATTGAAATACATCCTTGTTTATCACGGTAAGAGAAGTTGGACATAAACTGCGTATGGTTGCTATTCTCTGAAACAAAACCGCCCCATGCAGAACTTCTTGATGAATTATTAGAGACAAGAACTCCCTCACACGTATTGATATAGTAAGACATATCCAGACTAGAGGATGATTTATTATTGGTTACACTAACCCCGCCTGATGGTATTAGATACACTCTGATTGAGGCAGATGCAGTATTATGCCCTAAATGGTTGGTTATAATATTGCTATCTATGATACCTTCCGTAGCAAAGTCCACCTCGATACTTGAACGGGTCGTAGTATTGGCAGAACAACAACTATCAATTATATTATCTCTTATAAGAAATCTAGCACAAGGGAAAGTACCTGATAGACGAATTGCACTTTCAGGGGCAGCGTGTAAATAATTACTAGAAATTTCAAAGTCTGTTACTTGTAAAGCATCCCCTGCCATAGAATAACAAAAAATACATTCAACAACCGTATTCTTTATTTCAAGATTGTGAATCCTAAATTTGGATGCATTACGAACTAACACACCATAAGAACCTACCGAGTTACAATCTATGACAAAATCTTCCAATGTAATATTAGTACGTGTGCCTGTTGGATAGCCATACTGTAGATAAACCCCCCAATCCCTTATAATTGTACTTCTTCCCATGCCACGAGTAATGCTATTGCTTGGTGGGTAGACAGGAGTGCTTAATATAAATGTGCCTTGAGATAATTGATATGTTCCAGCACCTCCAGCATCGTAAGCCGCCTGTATCGCTAAATCATCAGAGGCATAATCGCTACATTTATAATCAGCCTGTGCCTTGACATGAGCAGGAGCATCAGAGGCAGCCACAACATAAGTGGCAGAACGTACAATGCTCATATCTGGTTGACCGCCAATTAGATGATTTGAAGGGTCTTTCCAATCATCTCTTGTTAAATCATTTAAGTCTGCGTGATATATTCCACCCATATTATCTTATCCATTTACCTCTAAGAGGTACTATAGGTCTATTTTTACTGTCGTGTTTTGCATTTAGTTTTATCGGAAATTTATAATTCCACTTTTTACTCATATTACACCCGTCCTAACTCATGTAAGTTTTTCATGCTGTGAACGGCGAATAACCTATAGAAATCTGCTTGTGCTTTATTGTACTCAGCCTCACACCTTGCGGTATCAGTAACACTAGAGTATCCCGCTTCCCTAGACCAGAATATCATCCTGGCTTGAGCGATTAAGAGAGGTACTTTTTCAGATGAGAGTGTGATAGTATCAGTATCTGCACTTAAAGTTTCTAAAGGTGTGAAACCTAGAAGTCTTAATCTTTTTTCATTCTCATAGGAATCTAATAGTTTAAGCCAGTGATTAGAACCATCATTAAATGTAGTAAAAGGTATTTGCTCACCACGATACCATGTGTTGAAAGCGTGTAAATCATAGAACGGTTCATCCATATTACCATAAGTCTGTAAGAATAATTGTGAAGGATGTCCAGTTACAAACCCACTCGGTAAAAGATATTCACTTAAACCCATACCATTTAAATAAGCATCATCAAAGTAAACTATTGCGCCACTGGTTTTTACCCTAAACCTTATCTGTATTGAGTCAAGGTCATCATTGATTTCCTGCCCTTCTAATTTAAGTTGGGTATATACATCTTTAGCATTAGTAGTTGTTGAAGTTAAATTCTGAATAGTCGTACCATCGTTTTTAACAGTGTAAATCCCAATAGAAGCATCATCGGCGGTCGTAGTGGGATATGCCCAACAGTAAAAATTTACAGTCCTACCCTGCAAATCTAACAGTCTAGGGTAAGAGTCAGAACTGATATAAAAATAATCTGGTGTTGCCCCTGCGGTGTATTTAGCAGAGTATTTACCGCCTCTAGTTAATCCCGCCGTAGAAGTTTGAGCCAATGTGCCACTTAAAACACTATACCAGGTTAAGGTGGAAGAGGTAGGCCATTCCTCAAAGTGAGCATCGGGTAAGATGTTCCCTGTAACTAAAGTCTGGTTATCAACTCTCTTATGTAATGTAGGATAAATTGTCTTACAGGTCTCTACGATAGCGTCTACATAATGGGAACGATTGTACTTAAACAGGTAACAAGTGGCAGCCGCACTTTCGGCTGCTAATACAGCACCCGCTATTGTTAGAGTACCTGTAGCTGTAGCATAAGTGGTTGCGCCAGCCTGTAATCCTGTCTTTCTTAATACCGAAGGATTAGCAGTAGTATTTAAATAAACCCACCAACCATTAAAAGCACCATCGTCACCATTATCATATTGTTTTAAGGTGGTAGAGATTATAGAGTTATTTGTAGTGATGTTAGTCGTGGTGGCAAAGGTTAAATAATCCCCGTGAGTTTCACTAACCTTTTTTACTAAATCTAAAAGCGTACTTGTACTGATACTCATCATTTACCCCCTATACAGCGACTCCATTCAGTTTTGCAATACTGGCAACAAGGACAGAATTTACGCTTTTTATTGAAGAACTCGCCACTCCATTCACTTTGGCTATATGAGTCCAACCACCCCCTGCCGCCTCGTATGCAATAGTCAACTTGGGTCTTAATGAGGTATCAGTGGTGTATTCTTTGGAGAAAAAATTAGGTTTACTATAACCTGAACTCAATCCTTCGGTTTCAAACTTTAATAAGAATTCAGCAGGGATTGCACCAGCATAGGCATTTTGGCATATAGCTAAAACATTCCAAGACACCCAGTCATAAGAAGCAGGAAATGTAGTGCTACCGCCAACAGGACTTGATGTTACATAGTCGCCACCTGCTGTTGTCCAAAAAATATCTCCTGCATCATTTACACCGTCAAGGTCATCATCATTTGCAGCATTCCATGTTGATTTAGCCTCTACCCAATTAGTACGAATCTGTTTATATGCCCAGACCGTTATGCCAGAAGATGAGCTATTCGAGTCGTAGCAATAGTATAATTGAAGGCTCGCTGATGTTAATGTTTGTCCTGTTGGAATTCCAGATATATCAAATTCTAGGATTGCTCTAATTAGAAAAGACGCTCGGTTATTCAAGAAAAAGGTAGAACTACTACTATAATTAGAATTTGCTGCAGATTGAACAATATAATTATCTTTCCCAGCCCCCACTATCAATGGGCTAGGGTCAATCTCAATAGGATATTTGACTTTGGAGAGGTCAACCTTGCTATCAAGGGTCTCGGTGAGTACTCCTGATATGTCTGTTTTGGAAATCTCCAAAGGTTGCCCATCAGCATCTCTAGCTGAGGTTGGCAGCAGTATATCATCGGCAGTACCTATTACCTTGCTGTGGGTATATTCAGCTTCCAGTGGAGCGTTCTTAGACTTGAGAATACGCTTAAACCTAACTCCACTATCCCAAGCCTCAATGACTATATCGGTATCAAGGGCAGCGTCTTTCCAAGTCGCTGTATTGCCACTGAAAACAAAGGCGGGCTTACTGACTTTCGCTGCCCCCATCTTATCAAGCGTCAACGTCTGGACAGTCCCCGTCCTTTTACTGGTAAGGGTAACTGTAAAACCATTAACCTCTAGAATGTAAGGGGCTTTATCTATCCGCCTATTTATAAAGGTGAGGTCAATATCTTTCCATAGTTCGGATTTATCAGCATAGTCATTCTTATAATGCTGGACGCCAGATATTACAAGTTGACATTTTGTCCCACCGAGGTCAAAGGTCTTACTGGTTTCAGTCCTTAAGGTTATAAGTTCTACCATTATGCCACCAACTCCAAATAAACTTTGTCACATTGGAAGAACAACTCATCAGTGGCTAAAACATGGCCGATGCTCTGGACTACATTAACAGAACCAGATGGGCAAGTAGTGGAGGCAAGTCCAGCAGTTGCTGCTGAAACCCACACCTGATTAGCTGCACCACCTGTGTGGGCAAATGCAAAGGTATCATCATGAATAAATCCCCAGAACATAAATAGTCCTGAAGCATTGGCAGCAATACCAGCAGTTGCTACACATATACAGACGGCAGGCATAGTAGCGATAGCGTCACCTTTAGCAAGTGCCATTTCTTCATCGCCATTGATAAAGCAGACATCACCAAATACTAAAGTCTCATGCGCCTTATGAGATTTTACAAATCCTGAAAAGGTATGACTGGCAGATGGGTCAGTAAATGTTATAAATTTAGCATCAGCAAGGGTAAAGCCAGCAGCAGCTATGGCAGCAACCGAAGCGGTGTCCATTGTAGCCTGTGAGGGCATGGCGTGTTTATGGTCACGCCTTGCTGATACGGTAGCAGTTCCAGCAGCAGCAGCATCCGCAATCGCTTGGGTACTTGGAACTGTAGCATCAAATAGTGGTTTATTGGTATAGGCTGTGTCGGCATTGGCTAATCCAACCACATTGATAAAATTGGCAGTTCCTGGGTCAGTGGCTTTCACTACCAAACCATGTAATGAAGTTGTAGCATCCCTAGTAGTGTTATCTGTTGGAGCAGCCAAAGTATCCAATGCAGGATTGGCATGAACATGGTCACGATGTGAAGCCGTTACCGCAGTACCAGGGGCAACAGCACCTAGAGCTGCGGGGTTGGTGGCATCAAAGACTGGTTTATTGGTAAAGACTGTTTCCCCAAAGACAATGCCAGGCACGTTCATCAGACTGGCAGCAGGAACTACAGCTTTTAATAGTAATCCGTGTCTAGTAGTATTGGAATCAAGGGTCGTGTTATCATCGCCAGCAGTCAAGGCATCAATCTTGGTTGCTGTAATGTCTGCGGTTTTAGCTACCGTGCCAGCACCTACCCCGTGAACGCCTGTAGTTAAAGCAGAATGAGTTGCAGCAGCACCGGATGCTTCAAAAGCAGCAGCATGAGAACCATCAACTGTGTCGGCGTTGAGATTAGTGACCGCCGTATTAGAGGCGACAACTAGAGGCGCAGTGCCCGCAGCTACATCAGATTCCAACTGTGCTGCCGTTACCTTGAAAGCACCAACATCCCAGTTAGCCGTTAAAGGAACTGTCCCGTTTGCTTTTAAGTCACCAGCACCAGCAGCCGATAGTTGAGCTAATGTTTTAGTCCCCGTCACAGCATCAGTAAGAGTTAGATTATTAGAACCATCTTTGTCTAAATAGGTTGTAGAATTATCTAACTCAACACGTGGAACACGAATATTACCTAAATGGAGGGGGGATAAAAGTGTGTTTTCCTCAAGCCACTTAGAAATATGGGTTATTTTCATTTCGTCCCTACATACGGATTAAACCTTTATACTCATTGTCCCTTTTAGGAATCGGTACAACCCACCCTGAATTGGTTAAAAAGGTTGCCTTTGTATCAATGTCATGTTTCATCTGGTCTGTTTCTTTCTTAATTTCTTTTACTTCGCCATCCAACTTGACATTGATTGCTTCAAGGTTTATTCTCTTTTTAATTTCCTGATTATTCAAGTTTATCTGGTCTTGTTTAGTCTCCATACTATGGATTAATGAGACTAATTTTGCATCAAGTGTAGTAATTTGCGTGATGATAGTGGATGCTTCCTCAAGATTCATTTTAGCCATGTTATTTCTCCTTCAATTATTATTTATTATTTGAAAGTATTGCTCTCCAATAGAACTTCGTATCAGTTTGGTTTACTGTTGAATAGGTAGTAAAAGAAGTCCCATTGATAGAGGCAACTGTAGTATAAAGCATTGAACCCGTTGCAGGAGAACTTCCCCATGATAAATATACTGCTACAGGGGTACTACCAAGACCATGACTTACTATAGTAAAGTTGGCACTTGTTATATTGGCAGAACCAGTACCGATGCCACTCACAGTTATAGGGGTTATCCAGAAAGCTCCTAGACTTATAAAAGGAATGAGTAAGATTACACAAAAAAAGAGTATTATTTTTTTAATCATATTTCACCTACTTTCCTGTCATTCCCTTAAAACCACCGCCAATAAACTTCTTGGCCTCATCAGCCCCGAAGAATCCAGCAGCCGTTAAAACTAAGGACATAGCAAACAAACTACCTGGTGTAAAACCAATATCCAATTCCATAAACCCTACGAAAACACTTATTGATATAAAGAATGTAGTAATAGTGGTCTGCCAGAATTTCCACTTACTAAAGGATTCCCCTGCTTCCTTTGCATTAAGCCAACCTACTACAACTTTACCCATGCCACCTATAAAGCTAGCGGAGAAAAGAACTACCGAAATCATTATATCCGTCATATTATCCTCCTACATTTTTACCCAAGTAATATCTAAAGTAGGGGTAGCAGCACTAGCCAAAAGAGCAAACCCACCACATTCAGCTTTATTAAGTGCATCCTGATATTCACCCCCACCCTCTCTGTAACCATAGTTTGTGTTCTTATAGATAGGAATTATCTCATTTATATCAGTTGGGCTAGTTAATGCAAGACTAGGAGCGAACCTATACCAATAACATTCCGTGTAAAGTGGTACTAGGGCAGTCCCTAGTGTAGACCTTGTGACAGTTGGTAATGTAAAGGTATAAGCCCCATCCTGCCCTAAAGTTGCCCCTGTTGAAGTCCCTGTAGCATCTGTTCCGTCAACGTCACTCGCAACATCAGCAAATACTTTACCCGTTCCAGTTGCTTCATCGGTAGCAAATGTCTTATCTATGACAAAGGTATTAGCTGCCGAAGATTCCACCGTATAAGTACCATTATAAGCATGAGTCCCTATAATAGTAACTATTTCACCGTCTGACATACCATGTGAAGCAGATGTACATTGAGTCTTAGTAGAACTGGCAGCATAAGCGGTTATGGAGATAGCTTTTAGGTATTCAAAGTCAAGGGTAGCTGTCACGGCGTTTACGTTAGTACCTACATCAAACCAGAATCCCCTAACAGGTTCAAAAGTTCCCAGATAAAGATAATCATTTGTAGCCATAGCATCTAATGGGAGATGGGTTGTAGAACTACCGTCAGTAACTTGGGTTAGATAACTATAATATGTAGTTACACTCAAATCGTAATAGACACAATGAACTAACTTGGGACATATCGCCCTTCTCCATTGTGTAGCACAATACATCTTTACTTCATCAAACCCAGGTTTGAAAGCAAGATATTGTGCTGTAGTTGAGAGTGTTAGAGTCTCCCCCTCCTCCGCCTTGTTCGCCCTCATTTGTGTAGTAGTCGCCATAGTTAGCCTCCTTTATTTGACCTATATATTATTTTTTCATTAACTCTTTAAGTGGTATCCCTCCATACGGATATTGTTCTGCCCATAGGTCAGGTACGGGTCTGCCTACAGGTCTGGGTTTCCAATCACTCTTAACTATTTCTTCAATTATCCAATAAAATATGTATCTGTACTCAGGTTCAGACTCAAACTCAACTATAAACATTCTCCATGCAGCTTCATATAATTCTTTACGTGTCTGATTAGTAGACAACTTAAAGAACTTATCCCTTATGTCAATCAATATATCCGTGTTCTGTGCTGTAGTATTCCCTTTATTTGGTTCAGGATACCTTTTACATAGAGTGATAATAGCCTTCATTAATGGGGTTTTTAGTTTGTCTATTACCCATTGTCTTGTATCACCCCTTAACATAAAGGTGTTTACCTGCATATTCTCCCAACCGTAGGAGTGGGAAATTCCCACTATCCCACCCCTACAAAAGTCACGTTAGACAGCAGCGAATGAACTTGGGAACTCTAACCACTGGGCAGAAATGAAACCAGAAGTAGCTACTGTGCCACCAAAATACACTAAAAGTTGAGCATTTCCCTTGATGATAGGAGCACTCTCCGGCTCGTAAAGTCCGTATAACTCGCCCCACACATCATTACCAGCAGACGAACCCTTGACAGCAGCCGTTAAGAGTTTGTGCATTAGTTCCATAGTAATAACAGGGACAGCCGTAATTGCGGTAGTAACGGCACTTAGACAGTTGCACAGTGAACCAGTAGTCCCACCGTTGAGGTTGTAAGCAACTTCAGTCGTTCCTGCACTACCCGTTACTGCATAAGTAGCAGTATCCACCCCAATCAGAATTTCTGACTCGTTAGCATCAGCCGAGATAAGCGGTACAGTACAAGTAACCTCTATCCTAATAGGCATAATACTCGTTCCGCTTGGGACAGCGATAACAAGTTCAGGTTCGTCCTGGTCTATGATAGTACCAGCCCCACCACCAACAATAGGAGTAGAGAAAGCACCCACGTTGACCATACGTCCCAGACCCTTGAAGATTCCAGCCTGTTTCCAGTTCGCATTTACCAGAGAACCGTCACGGAGCATCCTCAAGAATACATCCGCACCTTCGGATACCGATTCCACAGAAGTTGATTGCCTTGCATTTGCTTTGATTATTGCGCTCATATTTCTCCTTTTCCCTGTAGTAGTTTAGTGACCCCTACGGAGAGTCTAAATTTTATTACTCGTCTTCAGATAATTTCTCTAGTTCAAGATGTACCGTGATATTCTTTACCCCTCTTAGATTCACGGCCTCACAGTGTAACCATGTCCCTTCTTCTATTGGGTCGCCATTGAAACCATTGATTAGTTCCTCTGTAGTCTGTCCTGGTGATAAACTTATTGATGTTTTGGGAGTGCCAGTAACAACCGTTGAACCTTTGACCGAAGTTGATTGAGGGTAACTTGTGATAGTATTCACAAATATTGAAACCCCATCCTCATCCTTTATGTCTACCTCTAAATCACCATCGGTGGGGGAGTGTTCGTTATGTATCCTGACAGCCACAGGGGAATAGGTTGCCTCAATATAATAGGTTGCCCCGATACGGGCATTGACCCCTACTATATCGTTTGAGTGAAAAGTCAAGATTCTATCTGCCATGTTTCACCTCCTACTGCCGATTTGACCATACTTTAATATAGTCCACATCTAACGTATTGGCAGCATCTTCACCATGATTAATAAGGGCGATGTAGGGGCAAAGTGCTGTAGTTCTAGCAACTGCAACCGCTTCCATGCCAATCATGTCTTTAGCAGGATTTATCTCTTTACCTGCCGTATTAACATAGAATATTGCATCGGCATAAGATGTTCCTGATAGCATTCTGTCCCTTAACTCAACCCTTACCGTATACCACTTTGCGTCCGTTGGTGTTGAAGCGGAATTGATGATAGCACCATCCGAACCTGCGTTGACACTGACACCATAGAGATTCTTGGTAGTAAAGTCTACATCAGCACAGAAACCAGCGAAGTTGGCTGCTGTAGTTATGATGGCAGTACCATTACCCGTCATGGCAATTAAGTCCGCAGCGTAGCCAGTGGCATCGGCAAACCCGATATTCATACCGCATTTATCCACATCGTCTATGCGGAATCTGGCCTCAAGACAGGCGTTGTATTGTCCGTAGAATTCTATGCCCATCGCAAAGTCCACATCATCATCATCCGCAGCCCCTGTGGTTAGCGTCAGACAATGAGGTACGGTTATCGTACAAGCCCCACTATTGACACCAGCTACCGTATAGTCATTGGTGGTATCAATAGCTTTACCTGTAAAATCGTCATACCACACTATCTGATTAAAGTTACTTGGCCTACCTACGATGTTACCAGTATTATTGGCAGCACCAGTAAACTCAAGTCCCCTTCCCAAAGCCCCCCCTTGTTCTACTTTCACGTGTTGGCTCATAGTTTTCTCCTTTTCAACCCTCTCTTTGGAGCGAGGGTTTATTTTTTATTAAGTTGCTCTAACTTCTTTGGGATGGACAAACCTTGTTCGCCCACCATTTTCCCTAGACCTTTTCTGTAAGTCGTCTATACGGTCAATCCAAGAAGGATATTTTTCCTTAATCAGTAACGTCCCTATACTGTATTTGCGAGTCATAACTTCGCCACAACAAACAGGTTGTTGACTGTTAGTAAAGGACAGTACCTCTAAAGATTTACCGCACTTTTTACAGGCGTAATCGTATAGAGCCATCTAAAAAGCCCGCGTAAAAAACGGGACACCCCAGTATTCATTCAATTCCACAACGCCCCATAGGGCTTCACTGTGGTATCGCCTCTGATGCAAGTCCTCATATTCTTTAGTCCATGAGTTCATAATCTGTGCAGCACCAGCTATCGCTTTCTTATGAAGTAGACACCCGTATGCACCAGTAGTCGTAGCTACCAGGTTGTTAGTCATCTTGACGGTACAACCATAGATGGGAGACTTACCGATGACACCGTTAGTAACAGCCCCGATTGATACATACTGTGCAGCAATAAACTTGTCAATCTTGAGCATATCCGTTAAACTGGACGGGTCAAGAATCAGTGACCTATCGGTTGTCGGTACATTAGCTGCGTTCAAGACTTCAATCATGGCAAGTAAGATATTGTCGTCAAGAGTCTGTCCGTCTGCCCCATAACCTGACGTAGAATAACCACCCAAAGTCGAGAATAACGTGCAAACCGAAGTATCCATAACTACCGAAATAGCGTACTTTGCTTCGGTAACAGCAATCCCTTCAGGGTTGTTGTGTGTCTGTCTGATGGTCATGTAGTCAATATCTACAGGTGCTTGATACCACTGGTCAATAGAAAGAGTTACACCAGAGGTATTTAGAGGATTAAGGGCAGTTCCCTTAGTCCCAACCACAACCACAGATGCCTCTACAGTGTTAGACTTAGCGATATAAAGTGTATCGCCTTTTACGAGTTCAGTTTCCCATGTTGAATCAATAGAATCCCATGCCACTAGATTACTTTTAACTGCTTCTTCTACCCGCTTTGAATAAACCGCAGGTACATAATAGTAAGTTTTCGCAGTAGTAGGGGTACGTGCTGATAATGCCATATTTTATCCTTCCTTTATAAGCCCTTTTTCTTGGGCTTCAATTATTTCCTTTTTGTTTTTGTTCCACCACTCATCATCTCTGATATTTTCATTGATTTGTGATACTGTAAATGTAGGTTTCCCCCCACCTACAGGTTGTCCTTTTTCCGAATTTAAATCACCAGACGCTATCTTTTTTAGTCTAGCGTTTTCAGCCTCTAAGTCAGCAACTTTCTTTATCATTGGGTCAACCTCTTTTGCAACCATCTTAGTTTCAATCTCCTTTGCAATCTTTCTCGCCTTATCAAAGTTACCTAGCTGCCAGTTGATTAGAACCCTATCATCTTCAGTCTCATCAAACTTGATTCCAAGATTCTTTTCAATCGTAGCAATTTCACTAGCCACTTCTTTAATGTGTTCCTGTTGCGCCGTCACTTCAGGAGTCGGTACAGTCTTAATCTTCTCCTGTAACCGTTCCTTAAAAGATGGTTTCTTTTGAGGTTTTTCCTCATACTCCTCAGTGTCAGGTTTCTTCAGGGATTCCTCAAAGACTTCAAGCATAGCATCCATCCTTGCGTTAATCCCTGTCACTTCATTCTGCCACTTACGAGCTTCTTCAGCTTTCTTACTGGCTGTACTCTGGTGAGCCTTTGATTCCTTTTGTGCTACCTCTAGTGCCTGCTTGGTTTTATCCAACTCGGCCTTGTAGTCTACCTCTGGTTCTTTTGTTTCCGTAGGTTGCGCCACCACTTCCGTAGTTACCGCTTCGGGTGTTTCGTTTTCCATTTAATCCTCCTATAACTTACACTAAATTGTTTATTCAGTCTCAGTTAATAAATATTTTATTGGAGCTAGTGGTAGGAATTGAACCCACATCAGATGTTTACAAAACACCCGTTCTACCGTTGAACTAAACTAGCATATCTACCTATTCAGTTGTTAACATACTCTACTTACTATTGTACCATACCCCATTTTTGCCTATCATTCATTCAAAATATTAGTTCAATAAACGATACAAACCCATATAATATTAAACCAATCATAACAATTAAAAATATTAGTATGATTGCCATTGTAACGTATTTCATTTCTCACCTATTTTTCTATCCGGTCAAGTCGTTCCATGATTGCTTTTTGGTCAGTCTTAATTTCTCTGAGTAAATCCATCGCAGGGTTTTCATGTTTGTAAGCCTGAGAGTTTGATACCGCTATCTGACTCGGTGTAATAAACATCCAGACTAATATCATCAAGGACAGGACGAATACCCCTAATGCTAAGTAGAATTGCCACAGGGTTATCGGAGCATTATAACGAAGCGTTAATACTATGTAAAATGTTCCCGCACTCATGATAGATTGGAATATACCTACAATTCCAGATGCGTTGCCATATAGATAGACAAATGCCCCTGGTAAGTTACCTAAATTATATTGTTTCGGTAATCTAATTTTTAATTTCATTATTAACTTTGCTTATAAAAGCGGTTATAAGCAGCAGCCACCGCAGGGTCTCTCGCCCTTAACATCTGCCTCATTCGTTGAATTAATGCGTTCGCTCTCTTTAATTGTAAAGGACTCATATTCTCTAACTTCATACCAAACCTTTGTTCTATTTGAGTCTTAATCTCCCAATAAGGTTTCATTACTTCTTTAGCCTTTTCGTATTCCTGTGCTAATGGGGGCAAATCTACATCACCCTGTGATTCCCTCGCTAATACATAGTTCCATACAGTATCACCATATTTTAGTCTTAGGGAATCCCTGAATTGATTATACAAGTCAAAGTCAAATATTCTGTACTGTTCAAACTTCCCACTATATAAGGCATCTTGTAATTCACCATAAGCAATATCCCCCACATAATCTTTAGATATATCTTTAGGTTCTTTTAGTTTCTTTAAAACATCGGCATACCTAGAATTACTATTAATATGGTCTAGTGTTGCCCCATACCCGTATTTAGCATTTTGCATCTCCTCTCTAAAATCATAGGCCGTAATAAAACCATCATCATAAGCTGTCTGAAAGTCATTAAGTTGACTAATATAGGAATCTTTAGCATCATCTATTTCACGTTGCCTTTCCATAAAACCAACACTCAAAGCATCACCTATCTGGACAGTACGTTTATCTATCTCTGCCTGGAACATTGTTACTTCAGGTTGTTTACTTACTGTTCTCTTATCCATGTTTGTTAAATTTTCATAAGGTAAGCCAAACATTCTTTGTGCAGCATTTTCCTTCGCCTGTTCCTGTAACTCCCACCCGCTTTGAGGAAATGTCCTGGCACCAAACACTTGTGTTACTGTCCCTAATCCTTGTTCACCTCTTACGAAGTCCTGTAAGGCAATAGGAGTAATCTTTTCTGCCATATACCTACCCCAATCGGCAGGACTTTCAAAAGGTTCACCTAGATAGTTTTCTCCTTCTATAACATTAACTATCGTTCCTGTTAATACCGCAGTCCTATTATACATAAACTTAATGAAAGGGTTATCATCCTTACTTATTCTTATTAAATCTAATAGTTCATTTTCTTTACCAATAGGTGCTTTGCCTATTACATTCGCCATCATCCTCATAAGTCCATAGGTAATACCACCAACGCCTATTTGTTGTTCACCTATTTTAAGAGTCATAAAGTCTGCTGAATTGATATTAAAGTTAGGTTGCTGACCTGTGACCTTACAAGCACCATAGTACATCGCTGCTCCTGATGCCATGAGTGCCGAGAGAGACTTACGGGCTTCCGCACCTGTAACACCACCTTTAAATATATCACCTACATAAGCCAACGAAGCTCTTGTATAACGTGGTGCAAAAAAGCCAAAGGCGTTTTCTAATTCCCTCTGACTACGAGAGATACCTAACGCCTCTGAGGACATAACACCAGTCATTCTATCTATAGTACGGGCTAATTCACGGGCTACACCTTCATCTACAACACCATTTTTAACTGCTTTATTACGGAGTGCCTTCCACATTTCATTCCTAACAACCTCACCATAACCAGTAAATGCTGCCTCGGCTCTACCATAAGTTGCACCCGTTACTTTTTTACCTAGAACTTTAGCAATCTCAGGTACAGCTTCCATGTATTCAAAGGTCTGCGAACTACCACCAAAGGCAATCCTTTCAGCCCTAATAGCCATTACGTCTGCTTGAGACATATACTTATAAAAGTTCTCAGGTTTGGCGAAGAACTCAAACTGTCTTACAACACCTTTCGCCCATGCAACAGGATTTCTACCTAGAACTGCCAGACCTTGAATAAACGGCGCACTAAAGTCCATCGCAGCGATTAATGTTCTACCCACTCCGCTTACTTCAGCAGCACCACGCAACCATTGATTCCCTTTATCTCTTAATACAGGTTCAGCAAAGTCCACCACTTCTTTAGGGAATAACTTACCTCTGAAAGCAGGGTGGCTTTTAAATAACGCTTCGTTTGCCCCAAACCCCTCACCAAAAGATTTCTTCCATTCTCCCCTACTTGCCATAAGAGGTTGTAATTCAGTCTTAGTAGTTTTAAGAATATTATCTGATTGGTCTAATAAAGTCTTAAAGGAATCCTTTTGTAATTGACTCATATTCCGATAAGATTCCTTGTATATATTTTCAATAGCAGTTAAGGCAGTTTTATTTTCTACATTAAGAGAATGAATTGCATCATCTAATTCACGCATTAAAATCTTACCTGGGGTTTTAGCAAATTGAGCAAGTTGAATCTTAAATTCTTTAGGAGTTATTTTAGCCTCACGCCATATCTCTCTACCCATACTTGAGATAACTCTATCCGTAGTTTGTGGAGTGAATGATAATGCCTGGTCTAACTGTTCTGCTAACTCAGGCATACCACGTCTTATCTTCGCAAGTGTAGCGGGAGGTAGTCTAGTACCCCCTCTAGTTAGGATACTTTGAATAGAAGATGAGGCATACTTGGCAGATAATATTTTAGCCTGTGCTTCGGTAATCTTCGCAGCTTCTTCAGGATATAAAGCGGAATACTTCTCTAACCAAGTCTGCCCTAGTTTCCCTATCTCATCATTGAATCTCTTGTCCGCTATCTTCCTTACATAATTATCTATTGTTGAATTAACTACTTTAAGGGGGTTATTTTCATACTGGACAATGCGTTTACCACCTGCACCTGTTGCGCCAGCTTTCATAGTTTCACGGTGTCGTGCCATATCAAACTTAGACCCAAATTCGGCCGCCTCGTATTGTCCCTTTACTTCCGTTTCAACCCCTTTCACCGAACGGTGAAACGTGAACTCTTTAGGAACATTAACACCCTCTTTTAAAGCCAGTTCACGGATTTCATTGATAGGTTTGATTAGTTCTTCTACCATCTGCTTTGCTTTTGGAGTAGTGAATGTATAATTATCAGGATTCTTAACATAACCCTCAAGTAAGTCTGATAGATAGGTAGAAGTACCGTCCTTAGCCACCACGTTTCTTACTAGGGCATCCGGTGCAATATCCAATACTTTAATAGGGTCGCCAAGTGCCTGAATCTTGGGAGTTAATAATCCCTTAACCCCATGCCTCATATCAGTTATAACGGCACGTTTAATAATGGCACGTTTAGTTATATCTAATGCGGTATCTTCAACACCAGGCACTTTAACAAAAGCACTTGCCCCACCAATACGTTTAGTAATAGTTCCTAGAACTGGTTTGTTTTCAGTCCATTGAGCAACTGTCTTAAAGAAGTCCTTTTTGAATAGAGTGTTATCTAAAACCTCACCAGTGGGTAGATGTACTTTACCCGCAATCCTACCCGTTTTAGCAAGTGCCTCAGTCATTTTATTGGTTACCCCAAGTGCTCTAGCACCTTTACCTGCCCATCCTAACCAGGGAAGCCACCACAGAGGCATAGCAAATTCCGCAGCACCCTTTATGTAAGTCGGGGCTTTCCATGCTTCGTATTCTCTCTTTTCGTGCGTTATCCAAGATTCACCTTGTTTCCATGAGAGTGTCGGGGAAAATGGTGAAGTAATAAAAGCAGCGAAAGGTTTTTCCAGTTTTTCATGGATAAACTCAAATATAGGTGCAGCCTTTTCAAGTAACTTGGGTAAGATTGGTACTTTAGAAATACCCTGTCCCACTACACCCATCGCCTGTTCCCCCCACTGTTTGGGGAGTTCATAAGGTTGTGTGGCTTTGAAGGTAGGGGTTTGAACAGGTTGTTCCTCTTGTGGTACATTCGCCCACGCAGGATATTGTGTTTGAGGTTCTTGCGCCAAAGCACGATAATCAGGCATATCCTGAAGTTTTGCCTGTTCTTCAGCTATTCTCTGTTCGTACCACGACAGACGGGGTCTCCAAAGTGTTCTTACCAATCGTTATTCCTTTTAAAACTTACGTGCCGATGCCCATGTTTTACCTAATGATAAATTCTGTGGTAATTGAGACTTCATACTGGCATATAAATCACCTGGTCTAGCAGCACCTTCAGTAACCTTAGCCCAACTACTCCACATACCCTGTTGTCCAGGTGATAATTGTGCCCACGATTGACCACTAGGAGTAGTCAACTTAGGCCATTTAGTTGCATCCAACCCTTTCGCGGGAACTCCCCAAGAAGGTTTTTCAAGGTGAGATTGCATCCAATCGGGAATATCAAATGATGGTTCTGGTGCAACCCCACCACCTTGATTTTCTCCGTAACCAGCATCTAAAGCAGCGTAAGTTAATGCCTGTTTGGTTTCCATAGGTAAACTCATATACTCAGGTTTTTCAGGATTGTTCATATAATCCATAGCAGTCGTTATTCCAGACATATAACTCATCCCTGTATCTGCCATTAACTGACTAATACCTCCCCCAATATGCCCTGTACCAGTTCCAATAGCCTTTAATCCCTGTATCCTATTATTGGCATCATCTACTTGCGCCTGAAAATGAGTGAGCATATCCTTTACTTGCGGAGTCCTTAAAAGAGGGTTAGTATCATCACCTAATTGTTTTTCAGTAGCATCTATCTGCGCTTGATAAAATTCCTTTTGCACCTTGTATTCATTTAATAATCTTCCCACTTCCTCTAATTTAGTCCCTTGAGGTTTAGGTTGAACCTTTGGCACATAAGGGTTTTCCTTATGTGAAATAAGGTATCTATCAAAATAACTTGTAGGGTCAGTCCCCGCCATTACTTCAGCCTTCATAGCATCCCATGATTTTGCATCTTCACTTAAAGGTTGAGCTTGTGGATAAAATTGACTTAAAGGGTTAGTCTCACTGATACCACGCCAAATATCGGCAGTATATTGTTCAGAGTGTTGTCTGGCAAGTTCCATTAACTTTGTTTGTCTATCAGTTGCAAGTTGTTCTCTTTGCCATGCTATGTTTGCTGCGGTATCAGGGGAAACGTCTTGACTAGATTCTTTACTTGCACCTAAATTTCTAACCTCTTGAATACTACCATCAACACCACGTATAAGAGCAAAATCGTAACCACCTATAGTTATTACTTCTGGTTGTCCTAAAGAAGCTAAACCTCCACCTCCCGCAGGTGCAGGTTTACCACCAGTAGTATCAGTTGGGAGTACACCACTAGGGATAGTAGGGAGGGGTTCATCAACTTTGAATCTCATGGGGTCAACCCCTAAAACATCAAGTGACTCTGCCCTAGAAATTGAACCATTGTTTATTTGTTCTACTAACCACTGTTGGAAAACAGAATTTTGGGGTAAATTCCCATCATTGTCAGGAAATGCTTTCCAAACTCCTACAAGTTTACGTTTCTTTACCCAACTTTTAAAAGCATTATAATATCTTTCAGGTATCATTTATTCCACCCCCTTAAACTTGGAAATTAGTTGTTCCATAGAGTTTACATAATTATCATATTCTATTGGATTAGTAGATTGCCAATTTTGGTGTACTTCAGGTGGGGTATTTAGATAATTAGCTATTCGCTCGGTGTTCGTGACTCTAACTTGCCTGAAAGGTCTAGTATTCCTAAACATTTCCTTAGTCTCTGCTTTAAGAGTAATCATCGCTGACTTCATTTCGTCTGTTAATATATCGGCAAAATTAAGTTCCATTACATTCCCTGCCCTGGGCTAAGTCTCGGCTCTTGATAGGTCGCCCCTTCCTGACCCGTAGTAGTTTTTATATTCCCTAATCGTCTTTCCCCTCCCTTACTTCCGATTTGAGGATTGGGGTTAATCGCCTTAGAACCACCTTGTATCATCTCTCTAATCTGTGCCAGTTTTTCTTCCTGTCCCATTTCTTCAGCAGCCGTTTGAGTAATTAATTGTATAAAAGCGGGGTCATTTCGCATGGCCTGTTCAATCCAAACCCTAGCCTTTAGTTTAAGGGATTCTTCTCTAGTCTTACCCATATAATTAATGTAAAGTTCCTCAAGGTCTATAATCCCCATCTGGAAACGTCTGTCACCTTCAGCAGCCCTACGACTTAAATCAGTTGGGTCTTGCCGTCTTATGTCTACTCTTAACTCGGTATAACTGTTCTTATCAGTTTCCTTTAATCCTTCAGGTAGAAGTTTCAAATCAGGGATAGAACTAATTTGAATAGCCATATCTAATGCTTCAGACCATAAAGAAGCGGTGGCTTCAATAGGGGAATCGTACATGGACATACCAGCCGAACTCATTATATCTTCTTGTCTGCCCGACTCCCCTGAAGCGATACCTCTTATTGAAAGAGGGTGTTCGGCATTTAAGTCCGCCCGTACCATACTTCTATAAGCATAAGCAGCAGCATCAAGAGAACGTGCTTCTTCTACTTTAGGTTCTACACCAGTAGGTACTTCTAAAATATTTAAACTACCAGGTCTATTTCTATATTCATCAAGTAATCCAGGGGGTTTAGGAGTAAGCATAGGCCACAAGATATTCCTAATCTTCCAAACTAACTCAGATTGATTATAGTTGAACTCCGTAGCCATCTTAGCATCTTCTTTAACTTTATCCCGTATCATCCTTGTCCGTGTGAACGCCAGAAGTGCGGGGTCTTTAGATTGAGTCTCCACTCCATATCCCGAATACCGATGCACAAAAGGCACAAAACCGTAAGGATTAACTCTTGAAAACAATACCTTTTTATCAGCTTCAGCATAACTTACATCCTTATCAAAATACATCCAGAACTCTACATCTTTTTCTTTAGTCTCATCAGGTATCCAATTAGGATACGACAGATGTAATTCACTAATAAGTCTTTTAAATTTAACTAGAACTCTTTTTGGTTTACCGTCTATTTCTTCACTAGGTTCATGAAATAATACCATAGGGTCAAAACGTATAAAATGCACAGGGATTTCTTCAGGGAATAATTTTTGCCACTTATCTGTTTTCATTAAGGTGTCATTATGCGGTAAATAAATCCATGCCTCACCTCTATTAAACGCCATAGTTTTGAATGTATCTCTAAAAGGATTAGTGGATTGTTTGGAAAGTGTCTTGCACCATTTATTTAAAATAGAGGCAACTTTATCCGACCCGCCTTGAGAAGTCGTATTCCTAGATTCCGTGTAGACTTTAGGTAGAAATGAAATAGCCTGTTGAGTAATAGAATTAGTTAAAGAAGAAACAAAACCAGTTCTAAAGATATACTTGGCATCTACAAATTCAGGGACAGGGATGGAGTAGGTATCTTCAAAAAATGTCTGGTCGGTACTTTGTTCAGTAATACGTTTACTGTGGCGAGTCTCCATAAAAGATTTAAAGTCTTTAATTTCCTCAATTCCTGCTGGCAATATAACCACCATCCTTTGAGGGGTAATAACTAACTATTCTAGCCATCCCTCTCGGTGCATAACGTTGCAAATTCCACAAACCCGCTAAGGCCATTACCCAATCAAAAGGTAATTTCTTATCTGTATCGGGTCTACTTCTATCGTTTTTATTTCTAGTTACAAGTTTAGCCTGCTGTAAAAACTCCCTATCATGTATCACGAACTTACGGTGTGATACGGCAGCAGCCAAATCACCTAATATTAGTTCTTTAGATTCCCCTGAAACGTGTTGCCCACGTAGTCTCTCTACTATTATACCATTAGGTTTTCTACGGGGCGCTGGATTAGGTGTCTGCATCTCATCAAGTCTATCCGCAAAGGCAATCCCGCAAGCGTTGTACTCAAAACTATTATTGGCATTGTTATAACTTCTTACCAGACTATCATGTAGTTTAGCGACAATACCTACTCTCTCTTTACCAGTAGCACTACACACCACTTCCCCCGTCACATAATCCATAACAACAGTCACAAATGGGTCGCCCACACCATCGGATGGGTCTGTGAATAAAACATAGTTTCTACTTTTATCAGGTGGTTTATAGACTCTGACTATTCCGTTCATGGTATCTATTACATCTTGTTTAATGGGATTGCAGACATCAAACCCCATATCGTCTAAGGACTTAAAATCAAAGTATCCTTCAGTGATTGAGGCTTTAAAAACATCAGTTATAAATTCAGGGTATTGCTCCTCAATCTCTAAGGGTGAGAATCTAGGTACTATATCCCTATTCCACCACTCCTCTAAACTTAATCCTTCTTTACGGGTAGGTCTGAGTTTCCATGAAAGAAATACCAGACAAGTATCGGGAATATTTGGGTTAGTGTATAACTCAATTCCTGAAGATAAAACTTCTTTAATTGTATCGGGGTCATAGTAAAATCCTCTTGTCTTTTCATCAAAGTAATTATTAGGGTCACTCTTATTAGCGGTTGAGAGTTCCACTAATTTACCACCAGCACGGGCTACGGCCTTGAAGTTTTCTCTAGCGTACTCATGTCTGGCAACCTCATCCCTTGTAACTAAAGTACCTTGAAACCCATGACCTGCTTTATCTGTAGAGGGTAAGGCTAGAATTTCAGAGTAATCATCCCTAAAGGACATAGATGCTCTATTATCAGTAGTCATAGGAATCTTTAAGTAATCAGGGAGATGGTCATAGATAAACCCTATCTTATTGAGCATTTCCTTTGATTCTATCTGTCCCTGAGATAACAAAAGACATTTGGAAGTCTCATTAAAAAGAGTAAACCAAAGGTTGATAATCGCCATTAACCAAGAGACACCAAGTTGTGACGCTTTCAGGATATAGATAACATCGTATTTAAGAATTATGTCTATTAGGTCAAGAAGGTACTGCCACGACTGCCATTGTTCCACTGTCCCTGTATTCTGGTTCTGGATTGATATGTGGTTCTGTGCAAACCACCTCACGCTCATGGCACAGTGGGCAACTTCCTCTGCCGTTGCTATATTCTTTTCTGAGAGCGTCCCTGGTTCTGATGGCGATAATATTGTAGTCTGTTGCGTTAGGTTCTCTGTTACCACTTTCTCCTTTCCTCTTATCCAATTCCCCTAACATTTGGAAAAGGGTCTCCATACTTTTAGTCTTACCATCTTTAGTCGCTGATTTAAAGGCTGCCTTTGCTAGTTTCTCTTTATTTATAGGTCTACCCAAATACTCTTTAATGTCAAAACTACCACCTGCTGATTCCATGTCTAATTGTTCCCGCCACTTATTTAGAGTTAATGGAGTAGTATGCAGATATGCAGCGATTGATGCTTGTGTGGTTAAATTAAGAGATTTCTTATAGGCAGGGTCAGTTAATATCTTTTTAAATTCTGCTTTTTCTTTTTCTTTTGGTTCAGCCATAAATAAAAATCTCCCTATGCCTTTACTTAATTATAGCATAGAGAGATAAACACTCATGGGGGGCGGGTGTCTATCGTTAGTATACTAACGTTCTTTTTCCACCAGAACCACTAAGGACTCACTTCTAGGATACTCCACTCAAGAAGAACCCCTCAGTCCTCCCTTTCGCCGTTCTTTCCGCCATCAGTTTGTAGGCTTCTCTGCTGCCTGTTTTCGCCCCCATCAAACACTCACGGGATAAGAGATGTACTACCTACAATACCCCATGAGGAAGAAGTCTATTTCTTTTTCTTAACTTTCTTTGGAGGATGACTACCTTTACTCGCTGCATCCCATTCCTTTACTTCTTTCTTGGTGATACCCGCCTTTGCAGCACCTTTACTGTGGAAAAACTTGCGCTGCTGTTCACTTTTAAAAGGCATCATCTTTCTCCTTATACTTATCATAATTATACTTATCATAATCGAATTTTACAGTTAATCCTGCAAGTTTCAATCCATAGTACATCTTGAGAGCATCAAACTTAATTTTAAGATGTAACCACCAATCCCTCATTACTTCTCCTCTATTAGTCTATCTAGTTCCTTTAAGATTTCTTCTTGGAGTTGCTCAGGAGTGTATTCACAAAAGTAACCAGGGTCAAAGTAACAAACTTTGTGTAATAGTAACTCATCAAGTTTATTAATAGTTTTATCCTCAATAGCTTTTATACCCACATCTAACTGTAATTTGGATACTATATTCTTATTAGTTTTCTGATTCTCTGCTATTTCAGGGGGAAGATTGTTGATTTGTTCCCGTAAACTTATTAAGTCTTTCTTTTCCATTTATAACCTCTCACTCTTTATATCCTCAATAGTAGGTTGTTTGGCCTCTACTTGATGAGACATATTCATCCTTTGCTTTAAGGTCATGTCCTTAACTGGTATAAAGGGTCTTGAAGCATTACGCATCGCCTTTATAAAATCTATATCCTTTATTACGGTATCTCTTGAGAGCCTGATTGTAGGGGGAAGTTGCCAACCAATAGACTTAACGGGAACATCACCACGTTTAGGTCTACCACGTTTGCTCTTTAGTTCCATATCATGATTCTCTTGTAACTGACATTAAACAACCGTTATCCCCGTAATTACTTCTGTATGAAGGTGTAAGGATGGTAACTGGACTTCCTATTTCGGTTCTAGGGAAATCTTCATGTTGAATAATTAATTCTAAATAACCAACATCTTGATTTACCCTAGCGTCTAAGAGTACACCACCGTCATATTGTAACCATCCAATAATTAATTCTGGTGAAATCCTTATAATGGCTCTATTATTTAATTCCATATTGTATTCAACCAGTATTCGTATCTCTTTTTATACATACACTCTTTTAGTTTCAAAGTGTCATATCCGTAAAGAGTCTTGGCTTCCTTTAGAAACCTTCTCTCTAACCTCTGTAACTCCTCCAGGACTACTAAATTAACTAAGTCTATCCCTTTCATATCTTAATTATATCATGCCTGTCAAATAATGTCTAGGTCTATTCGTAAATTACATTACCGTCTAAATCAAGTCCAAGATTTTCTCCCTCTAAGATTTATTATCTATTCATAAATAATGTTACCGTCAAGGTCAGTCTCTTGCTTCACTAACTCCCCATTAACTCTCTTTATAATGTAGTGCTCAAACTCTTTGGGAGATCCCGTAGTGATTGCACTAGGATTACTATTAATGTTGGTTGTAGTGATGTCACTATGTAATCCCTTTAATATCTGTGCCTTGACATACTCCCCTGGTGTCTTTAATCCTACCTTTAATGCCCTTTCTTGTAGTGCTTTCACTATAACATCCTCTAACCTTATAGTAATACAAGTGGTGTTCCTACCTTTATCCTTCATATATTCATTGTACCATAGTGATTACCATGTGTCAACCCTTATATATACCCTAGCTTTGAACCCTAGTTTTATCCTGCGCTGGTTTTTGCAAGACTCTTTTCTTTACGATGCTCAATCTCTTTAATTTGGTTGCAATTGTAACATAAAGTCTGATAACCACTAGGATAATTTTCCTTTCGTAATCTCCTATAAAAAGTCGAACCTATGTTCTTAGAAGAATAACCATGTTGGTGGTTTCTTTCTTCAGCACCATTATTATTTATATGGTCTAAAGCTAATGCACGTATGTCGTTATAACCGCACTTGACACAGACACAAATTCCATTCCCATAATGAGTTAGTACATCAATCTTTAATTGTAGATACCTTTGTTTATAACGACCACAATATTTTTCTCTATGTCGGATTGCCTGTGCTTTGTATTCTTCGGGGTGTTCTTCCTTCCATCGTTTAGTAAGGAGTAGACATTTTTCTCTGTAGGTTTTGTAATATTCTTTGAAATATTCACGCCTGTCTCTATAGTATTTTTTAGCGTTCTCTTTAACCTTTTCCTTATGGGTATCTCTCCATAACTTGGCGTTTGATAGGTAGGATTCTTTATGGTCTTGGTAGTATTGTCTACTGTTTGCTTTCTCTTTTTCACTAGCCATAATTTGTTTA
>Ga0180732_1000370_pt1 | contig 40862 bp, 28 predicted proteins | sample KR11_01MetaG_FD_148674 | JGI IMG/M metagenome (GOLD analysis project Ga0180732, IMG submission 148674) | Groundwater microbial communities from the Olkiluoto Island deep subsurface site, Finland - KR11_0.1 MetaG | ecosystem: Environmental > Aquatic > Deep subsurface > Groundwater | place...
TACCCTTAAATAAGCCGGGGCGTCAACGCCCGTAATAATTCAATAGCTTTGCAACATAAAAAAGTTCTAACATCCTACGCCAAATGATTCAAAAACCCTCACAAATAGAGGGTTTTTGGAACGACTCGCTAATCTACCCCACCCCGCCACTCACTATATATCTCCGCAGATGGGACGATTTTCAGACTTATTTTACACATTTATTAAAATAAAAAGCATTAAACATAATGCTATTTATAACTAATTAATTTGATATCCTCAATATTCTAATTTCAAATCTAATTTTTTAGCAATTAACTGAAACCATTTCTCGTGTCTGTCAACCTTATGACTCAACATAACCATTTCTTGAAAATAAGTATCTGCCCTTTTCGCATAGGAATCTATCGCTGTCATTAAATCATTAATATCAGACTTATCTGCTTTATTTTCTTCCAAATTGACTAATCTCTCTCTCAGATTCATTAAAGATTCTTTAACTATTGAAAACTCTCCGTCAATATTCGAGAATTTTCTATCTAAATGTTGAATCAATTCGCTATAATCTTTATTCATATTTCCATTATATATCAACAATATTTTCTGTCAAATACGGCTCCGCGGGTAGGACTCGAACCTACAACCTCTCGGTTAACAGCCGATGGCTCTACCATTGAGCTACCGCGGAATATTAACTTTTATATATTCGTCTTTGATTATTTTGTCAATATAATCTTTCCTTTTAAGTTTTTTCAATTTTCTTTCTATATAGCGCGCATCTTTTAACGATTTATATTCTTGCTTAAATACTAATTCTAATTTACCAAAACGCCTGGTTGAATAAGTATAACCCCCTTGATGATGTCTTAATCTTCGATTTACATCTATGGTGCTCCCAATATAATATCGTCCGTCTCTTGTACTTTTTAATATATATACATAAGCCATAACTATATTCTGTTTTTGAGCCCCGACGTATTTTATAGTCGGGGCCCCGACCCTGCGTCGGGGCTACCGCGGAATATTAAATTTTACTATCTAAAGCTTATGTCATTTTATCTTTTTTTTCAAGGAATTAGTATCCTTCCAGTTTTTTGAGGTTGTCGTGTTTGCGTATCTTCTCCAGTGCCTTTGCTTCTATCTGACGGATTCTCTCTCTGGTGACGGCAAACACTTCCCCTACTTCCTGCAATGTATGAGTCACTCCGTCGGTCAAACCAAATCTCATTGCCAAAATTTTCTGCTCTCTATCAGTCAAATCAGCCAAAATCTCATCCAGCCGCTCTTTAAGCAATGCCCGGGCTGCCCGCTTTGAAGGAGAGGGCATTTCTTCGTCTTTTATAAACTCGGCTAAAACGCTGTCTTCGTCGTCTTTATCGCCTATCGGCGTTTCCAAAGAAATTGTCTTTTGGGCAATTTTTTTAATATGCCTCACCTTGTCTCCGCTCACCCCCATCTCTCTACTAATTTCTTCCACTGATGGCTCCCTGCCCAGCTCTCTTAATAACTCCCTTCTAACTTTTGTATATTTTGAAATAGTTTCTATCATATGCACAGGAATCCTAATAGTTCTTGCCTGGTCAGCTAATGCACGAGTGATTGCCTGTCTTATCCACCAAGTAGCATAAGTTGAAAACTTATATCCCCTTCTCCAATCAAATTTTTCAGCTGCCCTAAAAAGTCCTAAATTTCCTTCCTGAATTAAATCAAGCATCGTGAGGTTTGGGGTTCTGCCTACATACTTTTTAGCAATTGAAACCACCAACCGTAAATTGGCTCTAATAAGTTTTTGCTTTGACGCAATATCGCCCCTTTCTATTCTTTTTGCCAAATCCTTCTCTTCCTTGGCGGTTAAAAATGCGACCTTGCTTATCTCTTTTAGATACATTTGTATAGAATCAGGGCGTCGGCTCACAATGGGTTTGTTTTTGGACTTGGATTTAATCTGACTATGCTCATCTCCCTCAACACGCAAAAATCCCTGGCTTCTTTTCAACTCAATCCCCTCTTCTTCTAAGCGATAAAGAAGCGCTTCCAACCCATCTAAATCCTTCTCCGGATAAGGGAAAAAATAAATAACCTCGCTGTGGGTCACAAAACCACGCGTTCTCCCCCGTCTAATCAATTCCTCTATTTTGGCAAGAGGAAAAATCTCTTCTCTAAGTTTACTGGTCTTTACCCCCTCAACCGGCTTATTTCTAAATGTCCTATTGGCTGTTTTGCCAATTGCATTTTTAAGCGTTTTTTTCTTTTTTACGCTTGGTTTAGGGGACTTCTTCTTAATGACCTTCTTTTTAACAATTTTCTTGGCTTTCTTGTCTTTATTTTTGTCTTTTACGCTTTTTTTCTTAACAATCTTTTTCGCAAGTTCTTTCTTGCGGGAAATTTTCTTTTTTTTCACAACCTTCTTTTTCGCAACTTTCTTTTTCTTAATCAATTTTTTCTTTTTGGGCATAGGTTTAATTATTAATTACTTGCCCGCCTCGGGCGGGTTAATTACTAATCATCAATTTCTTGTATTGGATTATATTTTTCGCTATGATTTTTAGATAAACTCTCGGTAAGTTGATGGAATTTTTTACATAACTCCTCTGCTTCGTCTTTCTTATTCTCTTGTTCCGCAATCCTAATTTTATTGGACAATTCTTCAAGTCGCTCTTTAATTGTAAGACATTCTATCTCTTTTAGGCAAACCATTATTTCGTCTGCCACATCCACTTCCTTGTCTTCTGCCTCTACTGCCACCTCCCCTTTGAGTGATAGAAAATCCAAAAAATCTTTATCTTGTTCTGAAAAATCGGCTTGTTTAAAATCTTTTGATTTAGTTTCCTTAATTTTAATAATAATTTCTTTGATTTCGGGAGACAAGCAATCAAGAAGCTGGTCTTGTATCAACGCAAATCCCGCAGGATAATTCAATAATAACGACAGGGCTCTTTCTTGAATAATATCTCTCCTTGATTTCTTGCTCTCTCTATTGCAAGTTTTTTGCGTGGTTTCCGCAATCACTTGACCTGGAACATATTTATTCAGCTCTTCTTCAACGCTTGCTTCGCTTACCATCAAGCGATTAGCCAATTCCTTAACCCAAGACGATTGTTCAATTTTATTCTGAATCTTTTTTAATATAGGAATAAGTATTTCAGAAATTTTCCTTTTCTCATCATGATTTTTAACATCAAATCTAGAAAACGCGCTGTCAAAATAGAATTCAACTATTGAGCGAGCTTCATTGATAAACTTTTTCCACGCCTCTGGGTCTTCTGTCGCCATATCTGCAGGGTCTTTCGTATCCGGCAAGACAGCCACCTTTATATTAAATCCCTGCGCCTGCGCCAAATCAATTCCTCTTTTTGTAGCTGAATCTCCGGCAATATCCATATCAAAAGCAGTAATCAAGTTGTTGGAATATCTTTTCAAAATCGCAAGCTGGAAAGGCGTTAATGCTGTGCCGGAAGTGGCTACTACATTTTGAACCCCTGCTTGATGAGACATTATCACATCAGTATAGCCCTCAACTAAAATACATCCTTCATTTTTTCTGATTGGAATTTTTGCCTGATTCAGACCATAGAGTACCTGACTTTTGTTGTAAAGAACAGTATTGGGAATATTCAGATACTTGGCTGTTTCTTGCGCATCGTCTTTGCCGAAAGCCCTACCCCCAAAACCCACTGTCTGGGAATTCAAATCAAAAATCGGAAAAATTATCCGTGAACGGAATCGGTCATAAACCTTTCCCTTTTCGCTTTCCAAAATTAATCCCGCTCTTTTTATCTCTCCTACTGAATAGCCATTTTGTTGTAAAAATTTCATTAAGCTATCCCAAGAATCAGGGGCAAACCCAACCCGCCATTTTGTTATTGACTCCTCGTTCAACCCTCTCTTTAAAAGATACTCTTTTGCTTCCTTCCCTGTTGAACTTGAATGGAGTTGTTTCTCAAAAAATTTAGTTGCTATTTCGCAAATATCGTAAATCCTTTTTCTCGCTGTCTGAATTTGAGGGTCCTGCCTTTTTAATTCCACTCCCGCTCTTTTAGCAAGGATACGCAAGGCATCCCCGAACTCAACGCCCTCAATTTCTTTTACAAAAGCAAAGACGTCACCTTTGGCTCCACATCCAAAGCAGGACCATATTTGGCGAGTAGGGCTTACAAAAAAAGACGGCTTTTTTTCTGAATGAAAAGGACAAAGGGCTCTATGATTAGCCCCTGTTTTTTCAAGTTTTATATAACTTGAAATTACATCAACAATATCAAGCTTTTCTTTGATTTCATTGATTACTGAATCCATATTTCTTTGCCCTTTTTATCCTTAATAATACGCTTGCCTGAACAATATTCCAATGCATTTTCCATCTTGCTAAATGCCCTTTCCAAAAACCCATTTTCTTTTCTTTTGTAATATGTGTCACGCCAGCTAAAACTAATGGCTTTACTTTAATCCTTTTTTTCTTAGCAAGATAAGTAATCGCAGTTTCAATATAGAATTTATTTTTATACTCATCAGGCACTATATCCCAGACGCTTCTCTTGATGGCTCTCATCCCAGAGAACGGCGATTCTATCCTGCTTAATTTCCTATTAAGAGCAGGACTCAATTTTGACCTGTCAATCGCTCCAACAGTCATTTCACACTCTCCGTCAATAACCGGCTTAATTAGATTGGTTATATGTATCTGCTTAAATCCTATTAAATCAGCATCAAGGAAAAGAATAACTTCTGCCTCTGTGTTCTTGACTCCAATATCCAACGCCTTGCCTTTTCCGATATTCTCATTAAGGATAATAATCCGCGAAGCATTATGCTCTTTGGCTATTATTGGCGTGGAATCAGTAGAGCCATCATCCACCACAATAACCTCGCCTATTAAGGGGTGATTGACAACCACATCTAAAACATCTCCTAATCCCATTTCTTCATTATATGCCGGTATAATCGCTGCAGTTTTCATAAAATATGAATTTTATCTATAAATTTTTAATTTTCGCCCTTGACTATTGACATCCAATTTGTATTTGCTACACTATAATTGATTAATGAAAATTAATCAAAAATTTAAAGCTTAAGGGCCCTGAAAGGGGTCCTTTTGGCTTTCCTTTGGCCAACAAATAAAATCTCTAATTTTTTTAATTTCAAATATCCTTACTCCGGTATCAGATATTTCTATTGAAACCCTTCTGGCCGTCGAAAAAACCACAACCTTCTTCCCATCTTTTAATAATTGATCAATCGGGTCAGAAAAATCACTATCTCCGCTCCATAAGATGAAATTTTCTATACCGTTTTTGTCATAATCAATCAACATATCTCTGCCTATCTCAACATCAAAATTGCATTTCTTGTCCTGGATAAATCTAATACCCCCATTGTTTAACTCTTTCAATTTTTTATTCAATATTTCTATTGTCTCAAGATTAAATTCTTTCAATAATGGTTTTCTTATGAAGTTCTCGAGTAATGCCGGTGAATTTATCGGTATACTAGAAACATCTATTGATAATTTCATTATCTTGACTGGCTTGGTATGAACATCATAATTTCTTTTCCTGACATCATCTATAAATTTTTGCTGGAGCAAAAACAAATCTTTTGTATTTTGTGTGAGTAATTTGTAGTTAAGGATAAGAGCGGTGGGGGTGGGATTCGAACCCACGGGACCCGTTAGGGTCACAGCTTTCCAAGCTGCTCGATTAAGCCACTCTCGAACCCCACCTCAAAATCAAAAACAATTAAATCTTTAGACCCATTAATGCTTTGATGCGTTCCTCTGTTGGCGGGTGGGTCATAAATAATCTTGTAAACCAGCCCTGCGATTTCTCCCCGCGGAAAGGATTGGAAATATATAAATGCGCTGTGGCGCTATTGGCTTTTCTCAATGGACTCGGGTCTTGGGCAATCTTTTCAAGCGCTTTTGCCAAGCCCTCAGGATAGCGAGTTATTAAAGCTCCGTTTGCGTCTGCTAAAAATTCCCGCTTTCTTGAAATCGCAAGTTTTATTAAGTTGGCTGCTATGGGCGCTAAAATCGCTGAAACAATTCCCAAAATTGCTAAAATCGCGCCAACCCCTCCACGCGAATCCCTTCGCCCCCTACCTAAAAATCCCATTCTTAAAAACATATTTGAAACCAAGGCAATGATACCAACAAGCACCACCACCATTGTCTGTAAAAGCATATCCTTATTCTTTATGTGAGAAAGCTCATGAGCAATCACTCCCTCAAGTTCTGATTTTTCCAATTTCTCCAAAAGCCCTTGCGTCACTGCCACTACTGCGTGTTTCTTGTTTCTGCCTGTGGCAAAAGCATTTGGCTGGCTTTCGTTTATAATATAAACTTTCGGAAAAGGAAGGCCGGCAGTGATGCAGAGATTTTCAACTATTCTATATAAGGTAGGATTATCTGATTTCTCAATCAATTTTGCCCCTGCCAACGATAACACAATTTTATCAGAATACCAATAACTGCTGAAGCTCATAAAAATACTAAAGCCAACAGCAAAATACAAGATTCCCGGACTTTCCATAACATAACTAAAAATCCATCCCACTCCTATGACCAAAATTAAAAACACGGTTAGTAAAAGCCATGTCTTGCGGACATTGGATTCAGCGACATTGTAGGAAGTCATTTTCTTTAACAAATACTGGGATATAATTTATAGCGAGCAGTGTCCTATGAATTGTATCCCAGTAGGAAATAAATATTTTTAGAACGCTACTTTCGGTGCTTCTCTCTCTTCTGGAACTGTAAGTTCAAAAAGGTCCATTTTGTTGAAGTTGAACATTCTCGCGATTATATTTGAAGGAAAACTTTCAACTTTGATATTAAGCTCTTTGACATTTCCATTATAGAATCTTCTGGCTGCCTGAACCTTGTCTTCGGTGTCAGTTAATTCCTCTTGAAGATGCTTAAAATTGTCTGACGCTTTCAAGTCAGGATAATTCTCTACAACAGCAAAAAGGGACTTTAATGTGCTTGACAACATATTTTCCGCTTTCGCTTTGTCTCCTGCTCCTTGCGCGCCCATTGCCTGCGCTCTTGCCTGCGTTACTTTTTCAAAAAGCTCTCTCTCATGCTGGGCATATCCTTTTACAGTATTGACTAAATTGGGAATCAGGTTGTATCTCCTTTTCAATTGGACATCAATATCTGCCCATGCCTCTTTTGTTCTGTTGCGAAGCACAACAAAACGATTGAACAACCCTGCTATGCCTAAAAATGACAGAGCCAAAACCGCTATAATAACGATTAGCAATGTACTCATATTATTGGTTAATTTTAATGATTCAATGATATCATAACCCGATTCTACGCAAAAAACAAGCCCACATAATGTTGGGGTCTGGCCCCAACACATTAAATCCAAAACCCTGCCACTAAGGCAGGGTTTTGGATTTATCTTTGTCTTTATTTCTTTATTTTAAAAATCTTCGTAAGGATTGCCTTGGGACATAGGATTATTATCCTTATTCTCTGGCTTATCTGTAATAGCCACCTCTGTTGTTAAAAATGTGGCAGCAGCAGACACTGCATTTTCCAAAGCAGACCTCACGACCTTGGTTGGGTCAATGATTCCTGATTGGACAAGATTTTCAAATCTTAATGTCTGGGCATTGAATCCAAAATCCAGCTCCTGACTTCCTTTGATTCTGGCAATAACAACCCCTGCATCCACCCCGGCATTATGGGCAATCTGTCTTGCTGGCGCCTCAATCGCTTTTTTAAGAATATCAATTCCTGTCTGGATATCTTTAGCTAATTCTCCTTTTTCAGCAATTTCAAGATTAGCCAAGACCTTGGTTGCTTCTATTAGAGCAACACCTCCGCCTGGAACGATTCCCTCTTCAAGCGCAGAGCGAGCTGCTGACAAAGCATCTTCTGCTTTGTGTTGTTTTAATTTCTGCTCCACTTCAGTCGGAGCACCAACTTTAATCACAGCCACGCCACCGGCTAATTTTGCCAACCGTTCCTGCAGTTTATCTTTTTCAAATTCCGAGTCAGCGACTTCTAATTGCTTTTTAATTTGGGCAATTCGAGATTCTGTTTCCTCCTTACTACCCTTTCCTTCCACAATTGTTGTGTCGTCTTTAGTAGCAACAACTTTTCTCGCCTGCCCGAGCATTTCAATTTCCGCATTTTCAATTTTCAACCCAATGTCTTCTGAAATCACCTTAGCCCCGACTAAACAGGCAATATCTTCAAGTATTTCTTTCTTTCTATCGCCAAACCCGGGGGCTTTTACTGCTAAAGCATTGAATACTCCCCTAATTTTATTAACAAGCAATGTTGCTAACGCTTCTCCATCAAGGTCTTCGGCAATAATCACAATATCTTTTTTGCCTGTCTGGGCGATTTTCTCCAAGATTGGAATAATCTCTTTTATGGATGAAATTTTCTTATCAGTTATTAATATGTATGGCTCATCTAGCTCTGCTCTCATATGCTCGGCATCGGTTATCATATATGGAGAAATATATCCCCTGTCAATCTGAAGACCTTTAACAATTTCTTTTTGCAAACCAAATGTTTTTGACTCTTCTATGGTCACCACTCCGTCTTTGCCTGCCCCGTCTATTACATCCGCAATCATATTGCCGAGTTCAGAGTCCTCTGCCGCAATAGTGGCAACCTTGGCAATGTCTTCCTTGCCTGCCATTGGCTTTGAAATTTCCTTTAAAAATTCAACAACTCTTTTAGATGCCATTTCAATCCCCTTTTTAAGAGCTAATGGATTGGCTCCAGCAGCCACATTTTTAATTCCTTCGCCAATAATGGCTTGAGCCAAAACAGTGGCTGTGGTGGTGCCGTCCCCTGCCATATCATTTACTTTGGAAGCAACTTCTTTCACAATCTCTGCGCCAAGATTTTCAACCCTGTCTTCCAATTCAATCTCCTTGGCAATAGTGACTCCATCGTTGGTGATGGTTGGAGAGCCGAAACCCTTATCCAGAATAACATTCCTGCCTCTCGGACCAAGAGTTACTTTTACAGCGTTTGCCAATTTATCAACGCCAGCTTTCAATTTTTTCCGAGCAACCTCGGAGTATAAAATATTCTTTGCCATTTTTCTATTACTATTGATTAATGATTATTTATCTAATGATTTTGGAATTATTCTAAAATTGCGAGTATATCATCTTCTCTAGCGATTAAATATTCTTTTCCGTCTATTTCAATCTCATTTGGGCCATATTTAGTAAACAAGACCCTATCTCCGATTTTTACATCCATAGAAAGAATTTTTCCAGAAGATGTTTTCTTCCCTGCGCCAACTGCCACAACAGTCCCTTGTTCTGGCCTCTCTTTCTCCGCTGTTTCTGGCAAAAATATACCGCTTTTTGTTTTTTCTTCAGCAGTAACTGGTTCAATTAAAATATAGTCAGATAATGGTTTGATATTCATTTTTCTTTTTTTGCTTGATTAGCATAAAGCGACCTTTTTATGTGTTTTCCATTTCCCATTCTTTACTTTGGATTTTGGCTTTTGGCTTTTTATAGTTTATACCTTAAACTAAACCCGCAATTTTGTCAAGATTTTTATTGTTTTACAATTTAAAAATGATATAATGTATCAATGAATGGTTTTTTGTTCCAAGCCATAGCCGGAATGCTCGGCGTTTATCTGACATCCGAATTTATTGCAGGAGTCCAATTTGTCGGTACCCGCAAGATTTTTCTTTTAATCGGTCTAATATTCGGCATAATCAACTATTTTATCAAACCGATTCTGAATTTCCTGCTCTTCCCTGTCCGGCTATTGACTTTTGGCCTGATTGGGTTAGTAATAAATATTGCAATTGTCTGGTTTGTTTCGTATGTTTTATTTCCGAACAATTTCCAAATATCAGGTACAGTCCCGTTAGCAATAACCACATTAATCATCTGGGCTTCAAGCTTTTTCTTTTATCTGCTTGCAAAGCGCAGCTGGAAAAAACAAAGATATGACGATTAATATACTCGCTATTCTTCAAATTGTTGTTTCAGTCCTCTTGGTAGCTGGAATCCTGCTCCAGCAAAGGGGCTCGGCAATCGGGTCTGCTTTTGGACAAGAAGGTGGCGCATTCTATGGCTCCAGAAGAGGAATGGAGAAAAAAATATTTTGGGCAACAGTCTCGTTGGGCGCACTATTTATAATCTTGGCTATTCTAAATCTAATTTTTTAGTTTTAAAACAATTCATATAAGCCCTAAAATTAAAAAGGGATTGATTGCTATCAAACCTAAGCTGAATATCCAGCCAATCAAAGATAAATTGAAACCAGGTTTCTCTCGGGTTTTTAATATTATTAGAGTTCTACCAAGAGTACTTAATAAAAAAGAAAAAATATCTTTGCTTGTATTTTTTGTCGCCTTCCTCGTCTCTGGCATTTATCTTATTATCTCTTCTTATTTGGGTAGCACGATTCTCGCGCCTGCCAACGGAGGTATTTTTCGGGAAGGAATTTTGGGTCAACCAAGATTTATAAATCCGATTTACGCTGCCTCAAACGATGTTGACAGGGACCTTGTAAATTTAATTTATTCTGGACTTTTTAGATATGATAATTCGGGAGAAATCATCCCAGACCTTGTAGCAGAATACTCTATTGAAAATGACGGCAAGCTTTATAATCTTACTCTGAAAGAAAACGCTGTGTTCCATGATGGAAAACCATTAACTGCTGATGATGTAATTTTTACTATAAAAACAATCCAAAGCCCTGATTTTAAGAGTCCAATCCAAGCGAAATGGCTTGATGTAAAAGCGGAAAAGGTCTCTCAATACCAAATAGCCATCACTCTTAAAAACGCTTATCCTGCGTTTTTGGAAACACTCTGCCTAAAAATAATGCCCAATCATATTTGGTCAGAAATTTCAGCGGAAAATTTTCCTCTTTCTTCGTATAACTTCAAACCAATCGGTTCAGGCCCGTTCCAGTTAGAAAATATAACCCAGAATAAGACAGGAAGGATTACTTCAATCAACTTAACTGATTTTTCTGATTATTACGGACAATCGCCATATATTAACCAAATTAATTTCCTATTTTTTGAAGACAAAAAAGAACTTCTGCGGGCAGCGGAAAACAACATTATTGATGCTTTTTCTCTGCCTTCAGGCGACTATGAATCAGTTTACAATCTCAACGAATACTCTTTTGTTATGCCTCGATATTTTGCCCTTTTCTTTAATCCAACTAAAAGCGAATTTTTGGCGCAAGACACAATTAGGCGCGCGCTCAATCTCGCCACGAATAAGCAGGAAATTAAAGAAAAAATATTATCTAATAAAGGCGCTGTCGCAGAATCCCCTTTTCTATTAAATATATACAACCCTGAAAGCACTTCTTCTCCGAATGGATTCAACCTTGATGAAGCAAGGGAGTTGTTAACTAAGGCCGGGTTTGTTGAGCAAGATGGAAGGTTGGTGAAAATCAAAAGCGCGGAAACAATGAATTTTGTGAGCACATTATCATCTGGCTCAAAAGGCAAGACAGTGGAATATCTCCAGCAATGCCTTGCTATGTTCAGCGACATTTATCCTGACGGAGAAATCTCTGGTTTTTTCGGCGATAAGACCAAAGAAGCAGTAATAAAATTACAAGAAAAATACGCTGATGAAATACTGAAACCATCTGGACTTTCTTCTGGCAACGGAGTTGTGGGTCCAAGCACTAGAAAAAAACTGAACCAGATATGTGTTATTAATCAAGCTGAAAATATTCAATTTAAAATAACAATTACCACGCCAATTGACCCAATGCTCCAAGAAACAGCCGAGCTTTTAAAGGAACAATGGGCAAAAATTGGAATAGAAACAGAAATAAACGCTCTCCCAATCACTGAAATTAAACAAACCGTGATAAAAGAACGGGAATATGATGCCCTGTTATTCGGACAAGTGCTCGGCATTATCCCTGACCCTTACCCATTCTGGCATTCTGGTCAAAGGATTTATCCAGGCCTGAATCTTGCGGATTATAAAAATACGAAAGTTGATAAATTACTGGAACAAATTAGGACAAGCTCTGATAAAAATATTCTTATTGAAAAAATGGAGGAAGCGGAAAATCTTTTGAAAGCAGATGCGCCAGCCATTTTCCTGTTTAATCCTGACCTTATATATCTTGCTTCAAGCGGGATTAAAGGAATTAATGCCCATACAATTTCTGACCCTTCTCAAAGATTCGCAGGAATTGCCGATTGGTATATTAAAACAAAACGAGTGCAACGATAAGTCCCTATTTTTTAATTTTTAATCTTAGATATTATGGAGGATTTTAATCTTGAAAATTTGAAGCCGGATATTCGTACCATAAAAGATATGGGTTCTGTTTTATATGACAAAGAATGGCAAAAAACAGCCGATATAGATACGGAATTGTATTATATGTATAGAGGACTGAAAGAAAAAAACAATTTAAGATATGACATCACAGTGATATTGCCTATAATGCTTGGAAATGAATTTAATAAAACTAAGGGGCATACTCATACTAACGAGTGCGGGGAAACATATATTATTTTAGAAGGAGAGGCAATATTTTTATTGCAAAAAGAAAATAACGACACAATAGAGGATGTTTATGCTGTTAAGGCGAAAAAAGGAGAGGTTTGTATTGTTCCTCTCCTATATAGCCACATCACAATTAATCCAACAGATAAAACCTTAAAAATGGCAAATTGGGTTGACAAAGAGATGGAAAACAGTTATGAAGAAATCCAGCAAAGAAATGGCGCTTGCTATTTCTACACTACTCAAGGTTGGATTAAAAATGAAGATTATAAAAATGTTCCTGCTTTGAGGTTTGAGAATGCCCAAGCATCTCTTCCAGAAGAACTTTCCTGTTTATAAAAGAAAAAACCTGCCGCAGGATTAAAGCTCCTGGGCAGGCGGCGCGCCTGATGGCGCATAGCTTATTGTGAATGAGCAGATGTCACGGACTTTTGGGGTCATTTGACCTTGTCAAGTTCAGGGATAAAGCTCACCTTAGCAACTAAGACCAATCCGCGACCTTTCGCTCGCACTATGTTGTTATATTCAATCCCAGCAGAAATGTTCTCAGTTTTGAATGTTTGACGAACTGCTTTCCCTGCCCCAATATCCACAGGAGCAAGATAAAGAAAACGAGTATCGCCACCTGTTGGGCCTGATTGAACAACAAGATATGTCTTGCCTTCGGTTAAATCGCTGGTTCGCAATTTCCGTGTGAACAAGATATACCACCCGATGGACACCAATAGTATAAAGAAAAATAACGCGGACAAACGAAAAGCGCCAGTGATATCCAACAACCCCATTTCCACCTGGTCTATCAGAGCGGGAACAATTATTGCACCAAGGATACCTACAACAAACAGCAAATACCCAATTAACTTCATAACAACCTCCTTCTCCCTTTTTCTCAATCAATCGCCCGATATCTCCGACATTACCTTTTTTTGAAAAATTGTCAACCTGCCGAGGTGGTGAAATTGGCAAACACGCTGGCTTCAGGAGTCAGTGCTCGCAAGGGCTTAAGGGTTCAACTCCCTTCCTCGGCACAAGGGTTTCCGCCCAAGGCGGACCCGCCTTGGGCGGGCAACTCCCTCCCTCGGCACAAAAATATGTTTTACATTTACATTCTACAAAGTTTGAAAGATTATAAATTATATATTGGCTATTCGGCTAATCTAAAAAATAGAATTTTGGAACACAGGAAAGGAGATGTTAAAACGACAAAAAATAGAAGACCCTTAGCGCTTATTTATTATGAAGGATATAAATCAGATAAAGATGCCCGGGCCAGGGAAAAATTTCTAAAAAGTGGTAAGGGGAGAGAATTTGTAAATAAAAATATAATTTATTCGAGGGTTTCCGCCCAAGGCGGACCCGCCTAGGGCGGGCAACTCCCTCCCTCGGCACAAGCGGTCGCATCGCGACCTAAACACAAACACAAAAATTTATGCAAACACAAAAAACACAACCACATAAAGAATATAAAAAAGACATTGACCTGCGCATCATTCCTCTTGGCGGGCAGGAGGAAGTTGGCAGAAATATGGCTGTTTTTGAATATGATAGAGATATCGTCATCGTTGATATGGGAATCCAGTTCCCAGAAGAAGATATGCCTGGAATTGATTATATTATCCCGAACATTAGCTATCTCAAGGGAAAAGAAAAAGATATCAGAGCTGTTGTTTTTACTCATGGCCACTTGGACCACATCGGCGCTGCTCCCCTGTTATTAGAGAAGCTCGGATTTCCTTTGGTCATTGGGCTACCGCTCACAATTGCCCTTATTAAACACAGAATGGAAGACCATATAAAAGGTTCTTCTAAGAAATTAAAAACTATTCAAATCAAAAATGTTAACGAGAAAATAAATCTTAATAATTTTAAATTGGGATTCTTTGAGGTTGAACACTCTATTATGGATTCTATGGGAATAGTACTTTCCACTCCTGTCGCAACCGTTATCCATATGGGTGACTGGACGCTTGGAACAGAGTTGTCAAGCAAAAAAACAATCTCTTACAATAATCTCTCCCAAATTGCCAAGCCAACGATTTTAATGATTGAAAGCTTGGGCGCGACAAACAGAGGCGCGCTCTCTACTGAAGAAGATATGTGGGAAAACTTGAGAAAAATTATCACTCAAGCGCCGGGAAGAATCATTGTTGCTACCTTTGCAACCCAAGTCAAAAGAGCAAGAGATATTATTTCCTTTGCTCAAAAACTTGGCAAAAAAGTGGCAATTGACGGATACAGCATGAAAACGAATATAAAAGTAGCCCAGCAATTGGGATACATCAAGGACGCGAACAATGCATTAATAGATATTAAAAAAATAGACGAATATCCAGATAATAAAGTCATTATTCTCGGGACAGGCGCCCAAGGAGAAGCCAGGGCAGTGCTTTCAAGAATTGTGACTGGGAATCACAAATATGTAAAACTGCACAAGAACGATACTGTAATATTCTCGTCCTCTATTATCCCTGGCAACGAAAGGACCATCCAACGACTCAAAGACAATATGTACCGCCAGTGCGACAATGTAATCCATAACGAGATAATGAATATCCATGTGAGCGGGCATAATAATGTTGAGGCGATACAAGAGGTCGTGAAACAGATAAGGCCCACTTTTGTCCTGCCTGTTTACGCAAATCACTATCTCCTAAAAGAAGCGGAAAAGGTTATAAAAGAAACTAATTTCCCGGAAAAAAATATCCTTATATTAGATAATGGGCATATTATAAAGTTTAATAAACAAAAAACTCCGGTTATTGAAAAGAAAAAAGCAGACACTGGCTATGTGTTTATAGACGGGCTTGGGTCTAATGACCTTGAGGCCGTGGTTCTTCGTGACCGCCGAGCTCTTTCAAATGATGGAATCTTTGTGATTATTGCTGTTGTTGATAGCCAGACCGGCAAAGTAGTTGGTTCTCCCGATATTATTTCAAGGGGCTTTGTCCATCTTGATACCTCTAAAAACCTACTCTACCAAAGCCGTAAAAAAGCAGTCACTATTATCGAGGCAAGCACTGGTTTAGGACAATCAGTCAACTGGTCTTTCGCTAAGAATAATCTACGGGAAAAAATCGGCGACTTTCTGTATCAAAAAACAAAAAAACGGCCAATGATTTTGCCCGTGGTTATAGAGGTCTAAAAAGCGTAAAGCGCAAAGCGAAAAACGTAAAAGAGACCCGTCCTCGTAATGAGGACGGGTCTCTTTATCTCAAAAATTATTTCTCTTTAATTATTTTTTCTAATTCGCTTACTTTCTCGTCCAATAGCTTTTGCGATTTTGCCTCCACAATAAGCCGGAGCAATGATTCTGTATTGGACAAACGGGCGTTAAACCACCAATCCGCGCACTCCACAGTAAGCCCATCTAAATGGGATTGATTCTCTCCAATATACACCTGTTTAATCTTTTTTAGTTTTCCCTCTTTATCAAGAACTTCAAAATTTAATTCCCCAGAACTAAAATAATTTTGCATCGGCTTAATCATGTCATTGATTTTTTTATTTTCAACAGACAAAATCTTCATTAACCGAATCAGCGTTAAGAGAGGACTCTCTGCATAACAAAAATCCTTCCAGAAAAAATGAGCAGATAGCTCTGCGCCGAAAAATGCGCTTGCTTCTCTCATATTCTTTTTAATATTAGAATATCCTACTTTTGATTTTATAATATCTATCCCAGAATGTTCTAAATATTCCCTCATCCCCCGACCGAATCTGGCGTCGCAAACAATTTTTTTATTATTTATTTTAGAAATAAAAAATTTGGCTAAAACACCAGCCAAAAAATCGCTCCTTATCATCTCTCCTTTTTCTGTGAGAACCATAAACCTGTCTCCATCTCCATCAAAAATTATCCCAAAATCAAACCTATCTCCGAGCATCAATTCCTGAAGCGATGCAATCGCCTTTTCATTTAATGGATTCGGCTCATGGTTAGGAAAATCGCCGTCTGGCTCCATAAATATGCCCTGATATCTTATGCCTAATTTTCCTGCCAATCTCTTAAATTCAGGACCAACCATGCCATTTGAACAATCCACAGCGATTTTGAACTGCTGTATATCTATTCCTTCCGCTTCTTTGACCAAAAAATCCAAATATTCATCTATCATTGTCTCCTCTTCTTGTTTCTTGACCTTGCCCTCAAAAACATAATCATTTTCAGGCATTCCTAATGCTATTTTTTTAATTTTTTCCACCCCATTTTCTTCAGCCAAAGCCACAACTTGTCTTAAAGAAAATTTAAGCCCATTATATTCTTTCGGATTATGAGAGGCAGTAATCATTACTGAACCGTCTGCCTCTCTTTTCCAATTAGCAAAATAATTTAATGGCGTGGAGCAACAACCAATACTAATCACTTTGCAATTTTCGCTATTTAATCCGTTAACCACAGCATCAAAAATTTCTTCTGATGATTTTCTAATATCATAACCAACTATAATGCTTGGGGACTCAATAGAGTAAAAGTCCTTAACAAAAATAGCAAATGCTTTACTAATTTTAAGAACATCCGACTTATTTATTTGGTCAGGCCATAATCCGCGAATATCGTATGCCTTAAAGATAGATGTATTCATATATTTTTATTCTAACTCAAAATAATGAAAAATGCGATACTATTTATAAAAAATCTTGACCTATAAGACATTTCTTGTTAAAGTAGTGCTATGACTAAGAATTACCAATTAATATGTCTTGTATCCGCTTTAACAAAAACTGCGGAAAGAGACCAAATAATAGAAAAAATAAGCCGACTTATCCAGGATGGCGAGGGGAAAATCCTGATGAATTATCCTACTGATGAGCGGATTTTGGGTTATCCTATCAAAAAAGAGAATAACGCCGCACTACTGGCCATTGACTTCTCCTGCGAAAAGGAAAAAATCCAGGAATTGCAAAAGAACATATCAACAGAGGGATTGATTCTCCGCTCTTTCTTAAAGCAAATACCTGAATATAATCCAAATATTCGCTCAAAACGCAAGCCCTCAACATTGATTCCAACAAACAATGAAGACGAAAAAATATTAGAAGATAATATAACTGAAAATATGTCCAAAAAAGAGCAAAAGGTCGAGCTCAAAGATATTGATAAAAAGATAGAAGAAATTTTCAATACAAAAGAAAATGAATTTAAATAAGGTTTTTTTATTGGGCAACCTAACAAACGACCCGGAGCTACGAAACCTCCCATCAGGACAAGCTGTGTGCAGTTTTCGTATGGCAACCAACCAGATTTGGACGAATAAGGAAACAGGACAAAAACAGCAAAAAGCAGAATACCACAATGTTGTTGCTTGGAGAAATTTAGCAACAATAGCATCGCAATATCTTAGGAAAGGAGGATTGGTTTTTATAGAAGGAAAAATAAATACAAGAAGCTGGGACGACCCTTCTGGCGTTAAAAAATACAGAACCGAAGTCGTGGCTGACAATATCCAATTTGGTCCAAGGTCAGCAGGTGCAACGCCAAGGAATAATGATGCAAGAGAGAATAATCTAAAAGATGAGTCCCCTTCAGAAGACATACCAACTATAGAAGAAGGAGATGACATTAATATAGAAGAAATTCCGTTTTAAAGATAAGTAATTCGCCCTGTTGGGCAAAATTGGCATGAATTGTTTTTTCTGTAAACAAAACATCAAGGAAATTGATATCAAGAAGACCGACCAGCTAAAGAAATTTCTTACTGGATTGGGAAAAATAAGGTCTAAGGAAAGGACTGGTCTTTGCAGTTATCATCAAAGAAAGATGGCTAAAGCAGTGAAGCAGTCCAGACATTTGGGGCTTTTGTCCGCCACAAAGAAATAAACTCGCATTTGTTGGGGGCGGCCCTAACAATGGCGTTATGACAACGAAGTTGGGGGCCGCCCCCAACACAACTCAAAACAAAAAACTGCCCTTCGATAAACTCAGGGCAGTTTTTTGTTTTATTTCTCTGAATTGTAAATTGGAATTTAATTGAAAATTGGATTTTGTAAATTGAAAATTATAATTTCTCCTCCTTCATTTTATCCATAACATCTTTTTTAAGCTTTTTCATAAGCTCTTTATTATCCTTTATCGCTTGTTTCGCCCCTGGCATGCCCTGCCCCAATTTCTCCTCACCATAAGTAAACCAACTCCCGCTCTTTTTAATCACTTCGTATTTTAGCCCTGCATTAATAATATCAGCTGTATTGGAAATCCCTTCATTATAATATATATCAAATTCTGCTATTTTAAACGGAGCAGCCACTTTATTTTTAACGATTTTTGCTTTGATGCGAGAGCCGACTATATCTTCTCCCTGCTTTATTTGCGCGCATCTTTGCAAACGAATTCTTATTGACGCATAAAATTTTAAAGCCAATCCGCCCGGAGTAGTTTCAGGATTGCCGAACGGAATTCCGATTTTCATTCTTGTTTGATTCAAAAAGATAATAATGGTTTTTGATTTTGAAGCAATACTGGATAGCTTTCTTAAACCTTGACTCATCAACCGCGCCTGAAGCCCGATATGTTGGTCTCCTATATCTCCAGCAATTTCTCTCCTCGGAGTAAGGGCTGCCACTGAATCAATGATTATCATATCTACTTGGTTTGACCTCACTAAACTCTCAACGATTTGCAGGCCTTGCTCTCCGGAATCTGGTTGAGAAATTAATAATTCTTCCACCTTAACTCCAATCTTTTTGCCATATTCCGGGTCTAATGCATGTTCAGCATCAATAAAAGCAGCCACCCCTCCTTTTTTCTGGGCTTCTGCGGCGCAATGCAGGGCCAATGTGCTCTTGCCCGAACTTTCAGGCCCGTAAATTTCAATTACTCTTCCTCTTGGCAGGCCCCCGGTTCCCAAAGCAGAATCTAAAAATATTGAACCGGTTGAAATTGAATCAACATCAACTGCCTGAATTTCCTGTAGACGCATAATCGCGCCCTCGCCGAACTCCTTTTTTATTTCTTCAATTGTCTCTTTCAAATCAGCATGCTCAAACTTGCTTTCAACTGGCTTTTTTGTTTCTTTCACCATAATTTTGGATTAATAATTGATTATTGATTACTGATTATTGATTATTAATTAATGATTATTCTGTCTCTTCTTCTCCTTCTGAAGCATTAAAATCTTCGTATTCTTCGCTTGGCGAATATTCATCTTCTTTACCCACAGCATCGTCCTCGCTTATTCCTTCAAGCACCTGACTTTGGTGTTGCTTAAGAATCGCCTCTTCATCAATAAATACTTCTCTTGGCTTTGCTCCATCAGCTGGTCCCACAACTCCACTTTCTTCAAGCATATCCAAGAGCCGGGCAGCGCGGGCATAACCAATTCTCAATTTCCTCTGCAAAAATGACGCTGACGCCTTTTTGGTTTCAAGAACCAATTGCTTTGCTTCTAAATAAACAGGGTCAAATTCCGCATCTCCTCCTCTGCTTCCAATAGTTCCAAAATTCTCCAACCTCTTCAACTCGCTGTTTATGCTGTCTGCTAATTCATCCTCTCTATTTTCTTTATGATTCTGTTTCGTGATAAAATCAACCACCTGTTCCACCTCTTTACTGGAAACATAAGCGCCCTGTATTCTTTTTGGTTTAGAAAGCTCGGCTGAAATAAATAATAAATCACCCAATCCGAGCAATTTTTCAGCACCAGATGTATCCAATATTGTCCTTGAATCAATTTGCGAAGCAACCTGAAAAGCAATTCTGGCAATGATATTCGCCTTAATTAGTCCTGTGATAACCTCTACTGATGGCCTTTGGGTAGCTAAAATCAAATGAATTCCGACAGCTCTTGATTTTTGAGCCAACCTCACTATTCCCGCTTCAATTTCCCGTCCTTTTGCTGCCATAAGGTCTGCTAATTCATCAATAACGAGGATTATGTATGGCATTATTTTCTTTTCTTCCTGTTTCTTGCCATTGCCTTTTATTTTTCTATTATATTCATCAATATTCCTGCTTCCAGAATTAGACAAAATTTCAAATCTTCTCTCCATCTCGTCAATCAACCATTTCAAAATACTCAAAGTTTTTTGGACATCATATATAACAGGGCCCAATAGATGAGGAATCCCGTTGTAATTTGAAAACTCTACCCTTTTCGGGTCAATCAGGATAAAACGCAATTGGTCTGGCGAATTCTTGTAGAGCAAACTTAGAATTATACTGCTCAAACAAATTGTTTTTCCGCTACCTGTGGAGCCAGCAACTAAAAGATGAGGCATCTTGCTTAAATTAGCATAAAATGATTCTCCAACAACATCCCTACCTATCGCGAATAGCAAAGTTGAGGGGTCGCTCTGAAAAACGGGATTATCAATGAGATTCCTCAAGCGAACAAGCGTTCTGCTTTTATTTGGCACTTCTATGCCAACAAGGGATTTCCCTGGAATCGGCGCCTCCATTCTCAAAGGATGAGCTGCTAATGCTAATGCCAAATTATTATTCAAAGTGGTTATTTTTGAAAGCTTAACGCCTTCGGCTGGCTTTAATGTATATTGAGTCACTGTTGGGCCAATATTGATATCAGACATTTTCACAGAAATGCCAAAGTGTTCAAATGTCTTTTCTATAACTTCTGAATTCGTCTTAATGTCTCCTGCTTGAGGCGTGCCCTTGTCTTGAGCGAGCAAGTCAAAAGAAGGAAGCTTCCAATCTGTTATCAAATTCCCTTCGCTCATTGCTGGATGAATTGTCGAGTCAATGACAGGCATCAATCCCGGTTCTTTTGATTCTTCTTCTGCTTCTTTCTCTATGTTCTTTTTAGCTTCTTTTTCGTCTTCAACTTTGCTCACTTGAAATTTGGGAGCAAAAACTTTGCGGATAAATGGCTTGCGCAGTTCTTTAATTTCTCTGGGTATAAATTCTTCCTCTTCTTCATCTGCTAATGGTTTCTCTTTTTTATGCGAAGAATAAATAAAAAACCAGAATATCAATCCAGCGATTATCACCAGCGACAATAATATTATCAATGTGAGCAAAAAACCGAAAACCTTCATCAATGGCCAAGCAGAAATGTTTCCCAACCAACCACCTCGGCCCGAATAAAGAAAATCAAATCCTATATCTTGATTATGAGATAAATCAAACAACCCCAAAACCCCTGCTGTCCCAATAGTTAGAAGCATCACTGCTATAAATATAGACCATTTTCGCCTGTCTTTTGAGAAAAAACAAGAAAGACCTCCTAACGCTAATACAAGTGGTACTATAAATATTGCTTCTCCCATAAAGAAGCCAAAAATTTTTAAAAACCATTTACCAGCGAGAGCTGTTAAATCAAAAAATGAAAGAATAGTAAAAACAGCTGTCACAATCAAAAAAATGCCGAAAACCCATGGCCTTATCTCGTCAGGCAAGATTGCCTTCTTCTCTCTTTTTCGTCTGGATAACATTGAGAAAAAAGAAGATTTTTGAGGCGCTCTTTTGGCTATTTTTCTTTTTTTCCTTTTTTTAGCCATCTTAAAAGTGTAAAATTCAAAACGAAAAACTAAAAATAACAAATCCCCAAATTCTGCATTTTCCTTTCCTGCTTTGCTCTTTATATTTTACTCTTTACGCTCTCTATTATATCACACTTATTCTGTCTCTACATGGCGTCAGTCTTTCCTCGATTTTTCTCCCTATCTCGCTTCCTTGTTTTACGCTTTTCGCTTTTCGCTTTGCGCTTCCTTGTTTTACGCTTTTCGCTTTTCGCTTTGCGCTTCCTTGTACCCACTACCGACAGGAATAATTTTTCCAATAATTACATTTTCCTTCAACCCACGGAGCTTATCCTCTTGTCCAGAAATCGCTGCCTTTATTAAAATACGAGATGTCTCTTCAAAAGAAGCAGATGATAAGAAGCTTTCAGTAGTAAGCGCAACTTTAGAAATGCCGAGAATCATATTTTGAAAGGTTGCTAATTCCTTACCTGCTTGTTTGAGTTTTTCATTCTGCTCCATAACAACTCTCAACTCAAACATCTCTCCCTCTGAACAATGGCTATCTCCTTGTTTCTTTATTCTTACCCTTGAGAACATTTGCCTCACAATGGTCTCAATATGTTTGTCGTGAATCGCAACGCCTTGAGAAGCATATATCCTCTGAATCTCCTTTACAATATATATGGCTGTTTTTGATTTTCCGCCAAATTTAAATAATTTCTTTAAATCAATGCTTCCTTCGCATAACTGATGCCCCACCTCAACATCATCTCCTTCTTTAACCAATATCGTCCTCCCTACTGGAATCTTATACTCCACCACCTCCATTTTTTTATTCTTCTCTGTATCGCTTTCTTTAATTTTTGCCTCCTTTTCTTTTTTGTTTTTTGTTTTTTGTTTTACGCTTTTAATTTTTATCGTGTCCTTATCGATTTTTATTATCTTTCCGTCGTAAAGAGCAATAATCGCCTCACCCTTAGGAAGCCTTCTTTCAAAAACCTCTTCTACTCTCGGCAATCCGTGAGTGATGTCTCCGCCAGACGCAACCCCGCCCGTGTGGAAGGTTCTTAGAGTAAGCTGTGTTCCTGGCTCGCCAATAGCTTGCGCAGCGACAATGCCGACTGCCTCGCCTAATTTAACTGGCTTATTGTGTCCCAAATCCCAACCATAACATTTCTGGCAGACTCCTTTAGCGGATTTACAGGTTAATGGAGACCTTACTTGCAAGGCGCTAATATCACTATTAACTATTTCTCTTGCCTCTTCCCAATTAATGAATTCTCCTTTCTTTATTATTATTTTGCCATTTATTTTTATGTCCTCAATCGGGGCTCTGCCGACAATCTTAAAAATGAAATCCTGCCCCACTTCATCACTGTCAGCTCTTGATGCCACGACTCCTTCTTCGTCCTTGCAATCGTTTTCATTTATAAAAACATCGTGAGCAACATCAATCAATCGTCTTGTTAAATATCCTGCGGTAGAGGTTCTTAAAGCAGTATCTGCCGTGCCTTTCCTGGCGCCATGGGTGGAAATAAAATATTCCAAAATTCCAAATCCTTCTTTAAAGGAACTTTTTGCAGGGAATTCCATAATCTGACCAGAGGGATTAATGACCAGGCCCTTCATTCCCGCCATTTGAACTGGCTGCGACCAACTGCCTCTTGCGCCTGCGTCTATAGCTGTAAAAACAATGCCGTCTGGAGGAAGAGTATTGGGTATCAAATATTGAATTTCTGCTTTTGTTTTCTGCCAAATTTCTATCACTTGGCTCTTTCTCTCTTCTTCAGTCAAAAGCCCTTTCTTAAAATATGACTCTATTTTTCTGACTTCCCCCTCTGCTTTCTCTAATAATTTTGGTTTTTCCGGCGGAACTACCAAATCATCCATACCCCAACTCAATCCAGAGATAGTGGCGTATTCAAATCCTATCTTCTTAATGGCATCCAGCGTCCGAGTGGCTATTGCGTTATCATATTTTTCTATTATCTGCCGCGCAAACTCCTTTATTTTCTTTGAATTCATCAAATCATTTTGAAAAGGAAATCCTTCTGGCAATGCCTTATTAAAAATTATCCTGCCCAAGCTGGTTTCTATTAATTGATTATCAATTAATGCCTTTATTTGAGCTCTTAAATCAATTACCCCTGCCTCATAAGCCAACATGGTCTCGTCTGCAGAAGAAAAGTATTTTCCAGCTCCCTTTGCTCCTTCTTTTATCTTGGTCAACCAATAGCATCCTAAAATCATATCTTGCCTTGGGCTCACAACAGGAAGCCCTGTTGCTGGCTTTAAAAGATTAGACCCAGAAAGCATTCTTTCTTTCGCTTCTGTTTGCGCTTCTTCTGACAAAGGTAAATAGACAGCCATTTGGTCGCCGTCAAAATCCGCATTAAACGCCTCGCAAACCAATGGATGAATTCTGATTGCTTCTCCCTCAACTAATTTTGGCCTAAATGCTTGAACCCCAAGACGGTGTAGTGTCGGAGCTCTGTTGAGCAAAACTAATCTATTCTCAATAACTGTTTCCAATGCTTCCCACACTTCTTCTGTCCCTCTTTCTATTAAAACAGATGCTTGACGAACATTATAAGCAACTTCTTTTTCCAGAAGTTTTGCGCTCACGAACGGCTTGAATAGTTCAAGGGCCATTTTCTTGGGCAACCCGCATTCACTAAACGCCAACTCTGGGTCTCCGACAATTACAGACCTACCTGAATAATCAACTCTTTTTCCCAAAAGATTCTGACGGAATCTTCCTTGTTTTCCTTTCAACATATCTGCCAATGATTTCAGTAAACGGGCTTGACCAGTAGAAGCAATCGTTGTGTGTCCGCTTCTCATACCATTATCAATCAACGCATCAACAGCTTCTTGCAGCATCCTTTTTTCATTTCGTAATATCACTTCTGGAGCATTAATTTCCAACAAATACTTGAGACGGTTATTGCGGTTAATAACTCTTCTGTAAAGGTCATTTAAATCTGAAGACGCATATCTACCTCCATCTAATTGAACCATCGGACGCAGGGCTGGAGGCAAAACAGGCAAAACTGTCAAAAACATCCATTCTGGTTCAATAATATTTTCAAGCATATCTTTAAGCAGGGTTGTCCTTCTTAAAAGCTTTTTTCTCTCTGTTCCAATAGCGCTTTTTTTCTTATTTTCTAACTCATTTATGAGCTTTTTTGAATCTATATTGGAAAAAATCTCTTTGAGCGCCTCTGCTCCTGTTCCTGCTTCAAATATCTCGCCATATCTTGAAGATAACTCCAAAAATTCAATTTCAGAAAGAACAGCTAATGGTTTTATAGCGCTCAACTCTTTTTTTGCCTCTTCTCTTGCTTCTTTTAATCTCTTCAGCATCAACTCTTGCTCTTTCTCTTCTTTCTTTGTGCTTTTGATTTTGACTTTTGGATTCCCGCCTGCAACGCTTCGCAAGCGAGCTTGCTCGCGTAGCGATACGGGCAGGTGCGGTTTACATTTCTCTTTGTATTCTCTCTCAATCTCTGCCAGAACCATTTCTTTTGCTTTTTCATCAACCCTCACAACAATATATGAGGCAAAGTAGGCAATTTTTTCTAATTGCTGCGAGGATAAATCTAAAATCGTTCCCATTACTGATGGCACGCCCCTTAAAAACCAAATATGAGAAACCGGACAAGCCAACTGTATATGCCCCATTCTCTCTCTTCTTACAGATGCTTTTGTAATCTCCACTCCGCACCTATCACAAGTCATTCCTTTATAGCGAATTCCTCTGTATTTTCCACAATAACACTGGTAGTCCTTTTCTGGTCCAAAAATCTTTTCGCAAAACAAACCATCTTTTTCCGGCCGTTGAGTGCGATAATTGATTGTCTCGGGTTTCGTAACCTCTCCCTTGCTCCATCCTAAAATCTCCTCCGGAGAAGCCAACTTAATTCTTATTGACTTAATATCTTCTACCTTCATAATGTTATGTTAAGATTTTAAATTCAGAATTCAAAACTATTTCTCCTTAAGTTCCACATTCAAGCCTAACGCTTTCAGCTCATTGACCAATAAAGAAAATGAAGCTGGTATATGCGGACTCTCAATTTTCCTGCCTTTTAATATCGCTTGATAAGCAGCTGCCCTGCCAGTCATATCATCTGATTTTATGGTGAGCATCTCCTGCAGCGCATATGCTGCGCCATATCCTTGTAATGCCCAAACCTCCATTTCGCCGAATCTTTGTCCTCCAAATTGCGCCCTGCCTCCAAGCGGTTGCTGTGTTATTAAGGAATATGGACCAATGGAGCGCATATGAATCTTGTCTTCAACCATATGAATCAATCTCATCATATATATGTATCCCACTGTTATGCTCTGTTCAAACGGCAGGCCCGTCCTTCCGTCATAAAGAATCACCTTGCCATCTTCTGGTAATCCTGCTTTTTTCAACTCTTCTTTAATATCTTTTTCATTAGCCCCGGATAATGACGGAGATATAGCCCTGTATCCTAATTCATGAGCAGCCCAACCAAGATGGGTCTCTAATATCTGTCCTATATTCATTCTTGAAACAACGCCCAATGGGTTTAAAACAATATCTACCGGTGTCCCATCTTCCATAAATGGCATTTCCTCTTTTGGCAAAACCTTTGCAACGATGCCCTTGTTGCCATGCCTTCCAGCCAATTTATCGCCTACAGTAATCTTTCTCAATTGGGCAATCTCAACTTGAATTCTTTTAATAACTCCTGGTCTAAGTTTATGGCCTAAATCCCTTGAAAACTCCTTAACCCTTACCACTCTGCCCCTTTTCCCATGGTCCATTAGAAGCGAGGTGTCTTTGACATTTTTCGCCTTTTCTCCAAAAATAGCCCATAATAATCTTTCTTCTGCAGTAAGGTCTGTTTCTCCTTTAGGAGAAATTTTTCCAACTAAAATATCATTTGGCCCGATTTCCGCTCCCACTCTTATAACCCCCTCTGCGTCTAAATCCTTTAATTTATCCTCTGAAACATTCGGTATATCTGAAGTAGTCATTTCTGGACCCAATTTTGTTTCGCGCACATCACAAGCAAGTATCTCAATATGAATACTGGAAAGTAATTCTTCTTCCAAGACCCGGCTTGAAAGAATAATAGCATCTTCGTAATTGTGCCCTCTCCATGATAAGAACGCCACCAAAAGGTTTTGTCCTAAACCGAGACAACCGCCATCAGAGCCAGTCGGGTCAGCCAAAACATCGCCTGCCTTAACTTTTTGCCCTTTTCTAACTATTGGCTTATGGTGGAAATAAGTGAATTGATTAGTAGGGTCAAAATTCCTTAATTGATAGTTTTGGATTTTGGCTTTTGGATTTTGGCTTTTTATAATAACATGCTGTGCATCAACTTCTTCAACTATGCCATCTTCTGTCGCCACGACTGCCTTGCCCGAGTCCCTAACAACCCTCTCCTCAATACCAGTACCAACCAATGGTTTGGTAGCCCTAATCAAAGGGACTGATTGCCTTTGCATATTTGACCCCATCAAAGCGCGATTAGCATCATCATTTTGCAAAAATGGAATAAGAGCAGTTGCAGTGGAAATAAATTGCTCTGGAGCAACATCAACAAAATCCAATTTACTTTTATCAACTATTCTTGGTTTGCCTTTATCTCTCGCATCTATTTTTACAGAAAGAATATTTCCTTTGTTATCAATATTAATACCAGCATCACCGATTATATATTTCTCCTCTTGAAAAGCATTCATATAATGAACCTTGTTAGTTACTATGCCTTTTTCAACCTTAAAATAGGGGGTCTCTATGAATCCATATGGATTAATCCTGCTATAAATTGATAAATGTCCAACCAGCCCGACATTAGGTCCTTCTGGTGTCTGGATAGGACAAATCCTGCCATAGTGAGATGGTTGAACATCTCTCACTTGAAGTCCAGCTCTTTTGCGGGTTAAGCCACCAGGTCCCCCTGCAGTCAACCTTCTTTTGTGTTCAAGCTCTGCTAAAATGTTTTCATTATCCATAAATTGAGATAATTGGCTTGATGAAAAAAATTGTTTAAGCACTGCCATAAAAGGCCTTGGATTGATAACTTTATTTGGGGCAAGGTCGCTCACATCTAAAGTAGTCATTCTGTCTTTGCTAATCCGTTCTACTCTTGCAAACCCGACTCTCAATCGGTCTTTCAGGAGTTCGGAAATCGTCCTAACTCTCCTGTTGCCTAAATGGTCTATTTCATCCGCTTCGCTCCCAGGAGTATTGTTAAGCCGAATTATTTCTCTCATTACTGCGACAATATCCTCCACTCTCAAAACTCTATCCTCTACTGTAATCTCTTGACCTGTCCCTATTTTTTGGTTTTGAGTTTTGGCTTTTGGCTTTTGGCTTTTGGCTTTTAACTCTGGAAGTCGTTCCATTGTCTTCCATCTGCCAACTTTTGAAAGGTCATATCTTTCAAAATTAAAAAACATATTTTCAATCAACTCTTTGGCGGTGTCTGGAGAAGCTAAATCCCCTGGCCTTAATCGTTTATATATTTCAACCAATGCGTCTGCTTGATTATCAGCGATATCTCTTTTTAAAGTTTCAGAAATATAACTGATTTCTCCTTTATCAATATCCGAAAATTGACTCTTAATCTTATCATCGCTGTCTATGCCGAACGCCCTTAATAAAGTGGTTGCCGGCACCCTTCTTTTTCTATCAATTTTAACGCCAATAAACCCAGATGGGTCTGTTTCAAATTCCAACCAACTTCCTCTGTTCGGAATAATTCTTGCTCCAAAATATTTTACGCCCTTGAGTCGCCTTAATGTGAAAAATGCTCCGGGTGAACGCAGCAGTTGAGAAATGACAACTCTTTCAACTCCATTTATAACAAAAGTCCCTCTATCTGTCATTAAAGGGAAATCGCCAAAAAAGACCTCTTGAGTTGTCTCTTGTTTGGTCTTGAGGTCAACTAATTTTACTAAAATTTTAAACGGGGCAGAATAAGAATCCTCTTGCTTTTTTGCTTCAAATTCATTGGCATAGTGGGGTTCCCCCAAGTTATAACCCTCAAGCCAAAGCTCTAACCATTTTCCAGTATAATCCCTCATCGGAGAGACCTCTTCAAAAAGCTCTTTCAAGTCCCTTTGCCAGAATTCTTCCCAACTCGCTTTTTCAACTTCTAATAGATAAGGTAGAGGCAGTCGAATTTTTGATTTTGAAAAATCTTTAATCTGCATAAAAATATTGGATTAAAATATTGGATTAAAATATTCAACGCCTAACGACAAAAACCCTCTCCCTATAACTAAAAAGGGAGAACTTATCGGTTTGTTCTTCATAAAAAATAAATATCCAAAGTCACAAAATAAGTGTGAATTCTATTGTACATGCTCCCTCAAAAAAGTCAAGCTTTTTAAAAATTTTCAAATTGGGAATTGAAAATTGAAAATTACTCTTCTTCTTCTACTACTACGCTTGGCTGCTTTAACTTGGCAATCCTATCTTTTATCTCTTGAACATCCGGATTAAGAACCAACACCGCCTCAAACGCTGATATAGCATCTTTGATTCTCCCCTGCTTCTCGTATGCGACTCCTAAAGAATATAAAGAATTGGAATGATTCGGATTCGCTGTGAGCGCAAACAAGAACTGATTAACCGCTTTTTCTGTTTCATTCTGATTATAATACATCCTGCCTAACTGAAAGAGAACATCTGCGTTGGAAGGATACCGTAAGGCCAACCATTCAAGCTTGGCTACTGCCTCATCTATTTTCTTATCTCCTTCTAAAAGAAGGGCAATGCTGATATTCGCTGGAATATAATCAACCTTCTGTTGAATCGCTTGCTTAAACGCTTCCATCGCTTCCTCTCTCTGCTCCAAAAGCAAATACATATTGCCTATTTGAGTGTAAATATCAGGATTTCTCGGGTCTAATTCTGATGCTTTTTTCAGAGTGTCAATAGTTAAATTGGCAAACTGCTTGCTATCTTGCGCTATCTCCATAGTTCTTCGGTATAAATCAGCCAAGCTCTGCCATGCAGACATTTGTTGCGGAGTAACCTGCGTAGCATTCATGGCAAATGCTTGAGCCAATCTAATGTTATCAATTATTTCCTGCTGCTGCTCATTCGGATTGCCCACTGCCAATCCTTCCTGTACTTTCGCCAAAAATACCTTTGATAATACTATCTGATATCTTGCCTGCCCAGGATTCAATCTGATTGCTTTTTGCAACGCGCTTACTTTGCTATCAAGCTCCGGAGCATTCAATGCTTTGACATATTGGGTGTCTGCTAAATAGAATTTCATTCCGAAAAAGCCAACTACGATAAAAGCAATGGCAAATACTATTAGAAATGTCTCTACCACAAGAGCCATCTCCATAAAGTCCTTTAGCCGAAATCTGATTTCTTTGACAAAAGTCCTTTCTTCGCTTACTAACTGTTCTGCTCTCCATCCAACCACTAAACCGGCAAAGAGCCAAAATAGGAATCCGAGAGTCAGGGTCTGATAATAACTGAATTGAACCAGAATAATGGCTGCAAAAATAACCATCAAAAATGCGGTCCCGTGGTCTAACTTAATTCTGCCCGGCTTTATCCCTGTTTTTGTGAACTTTCTAGCCAAGACACCAACAGGCACTAAGAATATAGCAATTGCCAATGCAATAAAACTCAAAAACCCTAAAATACCCATTGTTGCTAAAATCTCTGAAAATACATTTCCAGAACGGTCAAATCTTATTGCCCAGAGATTTCCTTCATTCATGCTCACTGGTCTGTATTTTGAAAAATCATAATAAAAGGTTCCTGGACCACTTCCGATTAATGCGTTTTTGAAGCCCCCGATTGTGGTATTTAGCGCTGTCTGCCACGACTCCCCCTGCGTGAGATTTCTCTCGGGCATAAAGTTGTAATAAATATTCTCATTATTCGTTACAAGTCCGCCCGCCAGAGCCCTGAAATTCAAAATCACAAACAGGGCAGATACGATTATTATAGCTATAGGCAAAATCAATCTATGGACTTCATTCTTAAAAATTCTTCTTTTAAGTATAATTGCTGTCAAGACAATCAAACCAATGGCAAGGATAATCCAAGCAGGAGTAAAGTCGGTTATAATGAGGAGGATAAATCCTAAAAAGACCACAACTCCGCAGAAAATCTTAAATGTCCTGCTTCGTCTATCTTTCTTTTTGTCTCCAATCAATAGGTTTGAAGAAAATCCTGACCATTTTTGTCCGCCGAGAATAACGAATACTGCCAATATAAGTATAATTGCTAAAAACATTGCCATTGATTGAGCTGTTAGTCCTGCAGGGCTCACTCGCAAAGCTATTCTACTTACAATAGAAGCTGTTCCGCTACTTATTTGCGCTATCTTCGCCCAGATTCCAAGTAAACTAAAATAAGCAAAGACAATAACGACTGTTGCTGAATAAATCAATGTTTTAATAACCCCGCTTATTGTTATTATTCCGTCTCCTGTCTCTTCTTTTTTAATTTTTATTTGTGATTTTTCATTTTTCGTTTTTAATTTTTCCTTTCCTATGTTGTTCGCTACCAAAAAATAGAACACAGCAAAAGAAAGCATACTTACAAGCCCTGTGCTAAATCTGCCGTAATAACCAAAAATGCTTGATAGCTTATCAACCGAGAATATGGAAGAAATGATTCCTACTCCTACAAAAGCTAAAACAATATAATCAACCAAGCAAAACCTTATCCTTATTTCCTTGTCTTGAATTATCATCTTTAAAAACCATAGAAGTACAGAGAGCCACGCCAGAAAGAAAAACATATAGAGTTTATTAAACTCCAAAACCTCAAACGAGAAAGGCAAAAAGAACACTGGCATCAAGAACACTGTGAGATATATTAGAACTTTTAGAATCTTATTTAACATTTTTTTATTTACTGATTAATTATTGACTTTTAATTATTAATTTTTAATTTTGAATTTTGATTGAAATTTTAATTTTGAATTTTTAAATAATTACTTTTTCAAAGAAGAAATAATTTTGCCGAATATCAGAGTCAATTCCTGCGCTTCTTTCCATAACTCCCTCGACCTTTCTTTAGCGATAGGAACAGCAACAGCAATCATCCTTAACCAGTGTTTAGTTTCCTGAACTTCTTTTTTGGAAATATAAATTTTGTTTTTGAAATCCTTCTTAGAACTCGCAGCATTTGCCTCCATGTAATTGGCTCCAATACTTGTCCCCGAACGAACCAGTTGGTTAATGATTGGTCTTGTAATAGTATCTTCTCTTATACTTCTACAAAATGCAATAATATGTTCTCCAAACTTAGCGGTTCTCTCTTCTAAATTGTAATTATTGTTTTCCATGTTAGCTTCAAAATTAAATTAATTCAAGTTTCAAAATTCTCTCTCCTTTTTTCCTTTCAAAATTGATTCATTCAAAATTGATTCAAAATTCAAAATTAGAAATTTATTATTCCTCCCTCTTGACAACCCCTTTTGATTTGCTATACTGATGATGCGGGTGGGAACACCATCCGTCATCAACTGCCCGTTGCAAAAGACGGGCTTTCGTTATTTTTCACGAGCAATAAATGGCTTTAATTTCTCAAGTTCTATATATTTATCGCTGCTGGCTATCAATTCTTTTGCTATATGATATTTTGTGGAGATAACAATCGTTCTTTTGTTTTTTCTCTGCAAAATCCTAAGCAAATAATTGAAATCACTATCACCCGAAAATAAAACTATAGTATCGTATCTATCTGCCATTTCTATGGCGTCAATGGCGATCTCAACATCAAAATTGGCTTTTCTCAAATCTCCTTTTTCAATATCTGTCTGTCGGATAACTTTCAAGGGTTTAGTTATCAGGGAAAACCCATTATTTTTTAAAAAAGTAAAAAACTTGTTTTGATTATCAGTACCGTGATGAACACAGTAATTTCTAATTTCAACCAAATTGCCTTCATCAAATAAATCGCGCAATTTGATATAGTCAATCCACCAACCTAAATCTTTAACTGAACTTTCGAGATTGGCAGCGTCAATTATCACTAAAACTCCTCCTTTAAGATATTTGGAAATCATATTCATTGTTTCAAAATTCTCTCTCCTTTTTTCCTTTCAAAATTGATTCATTCAAAATTGATTCAAAATTCAAAATTAGAAATTAAAAATTTATTATTCCTCCCTATTGACAACCCCTTTTGATTTGCTATACTACTATTAGAAGACAGGAGGATCCACACTATGGGTTCTACCCTGTGTGTCACAGAGGAAGTCGCCTTACAAGGTGGCTTCTTTTGCTTTCTATCCCATTCATAATCACTGTCCCAATCGCACCGCAAACCCACCATTATAGTCAATTAAAACTTGGCTTGCCGACCTTGCATAGTTATACAGCCGGACATCATCTATGGCTCCATCAAACTTTGTATCAATATTGCCTGAAGTGTTTTCTTTAGCTCCCATATATAGATTTGAAACATTATCATCTATTGAAGCCGGCACGCTTGCTGTTTTCTGTGCAGCATCTAATTTACCATTAAGATACACATCCATACTCGTGCTAGTATCATAAGTTGCTTCAACATGATACCAAGTGCTGGCTGATAATGCTGTATCTCCTGTATGGGTAACCACAGCAGACCCGTCAGTAGAAACTGACAAGTTCAATTTGTTTGACGAATCAAGCCACAACCGATAACTCCTATCATTATTTGCTGTTGTTTCATCCCATTTTCCCAAAATCGTCTGTTCTTTTGAAACTACATCCGGCCTAATCCATGCAGAAATTGTTAAATCGCCTGTAATGCTGGTTGAAGTTGAATCCGAGACCTGAATATAATCATTCGTGCCGTCAAAATCAATCGCATTGCCGTATTTGCCAGTTGTCCAATTCCCCATAGTACTACTTGCGGACACTGTTCCGTTATTGTTATTCGCTGAATCATCATAAACAGTTCCTCCTTGATTTTCGTCAAATCTCCAATAAGCCACACTGCTTGTCCCAGCTGTTGTCCCTCCTCCCAAAACAACTGCCATTCCTTGATTATAATCCACTCTCATTTCAAGAGCAGTGCGGGCGTAGTTGTAAATCCGGACTTCGTCCAAAATACCGGAGAAATAATTTGTCCCGTCAGAACCGATTCTTACCATTGTGCTTGACGCATCTGCCGGAGGCGCGTTAGCGCCGTTAACCACTCCCCCCAATGCCTTGCCGTCAAGATAAAAAGTAGTTGAAGTGCCGGAAAGCGTTGCTCCAAAATGATGCCAAGTGCTGTTAGTCAGCGAAAATGTTGCGTCTGACTCATAATTGGTTCCGTCAATTTTAAGGACCATCGTATTAGCGCTTGTGCCGAATCCAAAAGCGTATCCCGCAGTGCCCGAATCCTTGTGGACGAGCCATTGTTGCGTGGTTGTGGCAAAATTGGTCGCCTTCACCCAAGCAGAAATTGATAAGTTTCCTTGTATGTTTGTACTCGCTGAATTAGAACTGGTTGCCACATCATTCGTGCCGTCAAAAGACAAAGCATTTCCGAATTTCCCGGAACTTGTCCATGTCGCCCCCGAAATCGCCAAATCATTATTATTCGTGGTGTCGTCATAACCGGTTGTCCCGGCGCCGGTATCAAACCTAAAATAAGCAATTGGCGCAGTAGTTGTCCCTACAGTGCCTGAACCGAATTGAATGGGCAGGGCGGCGGCTAATTCGGCGTTATAATTCCTTAAAACCTGCGCTGATGTTAGGGTGAAATTATAGAAATAAAGTTCATCAATGTCGCCTCCAAAAAAATTATTATAAGAATCAGCTGCTGCTTCGCCAGCGCCCACAACAAAACTTTGCGACCCGTCAGTTATTGAAGAAACAGGCGTTGATAAACTGGGATTAAATTTGGCGATATTGGTTAAATAAACAGGCGTGGTGGTGCCGTAAAATCCGCCGAAGATAAAATTCTTCCCTCCGCTCGTGTCATGAATTGCTGGCGCGTCTTTAAGCCCGGTCGGCAAATCATAACCAGTGTCAGAAACAGCCGTGGACGGAGAAGAAGGGTCAAATTTATAAATATTGGTATTGTATATTTCGTCGGTATTATTCCACCCTCCAAATATGTATATCTCGTTGGAATCTTTATAAGTTGCTGATGTTCCTCTTAATTGTTTTGGAAGCGCGCCTATACTTGTAGTGGTGGCTACCCCACTGGAATAATTATACTGGACAACCTCTGTTAAATAAGTGGGCGTTGTTGTTCCTTGATAACCGCCAAAGATATAAAACTTTGCTCCAGCAGAATCATAAACAGCCGGCGCGTCTTCTCTCCCGGAAGGCAAGTCGTGCGTAGTGTCAACAGCATTGCTTGAAGGCGAAGCAGGGTCAAAAGTATAAATATTAGTATTAAATTGGGAATTAGTATTATCCCAACCGCCAAAAATGTATATAAGATTGTTGGTGGTATTCAGGGCTGCGCTAGCCCCGGCTAACTGAACCGGCAAATCGCCAATGGAAGTGGATGTGGCAACTCCACTAGCTATACTATATTCAACAATTTCATCAGTATATGTCGCATCAGTCCCTGATAACCAATAACCGCCAAAAATATATGCCTTGTTGGTTGAGGAATAATAAACAGCAGGGGCATATTCCAATCCTTGAGGCAAATCATGGCCCGTGTCAGTGGAATTAGTTGTAGGCGAAGATGGGTCAAATTTATAGATATTAGTATTGAATTGGGAATCGCTATTATTATAACCACCAAAAATATACGCTTCATCAGCATCTTTAAAAACTGCGCTTGCTCCTCGAAGTTGCACTAGTAGATTAGCCGTATTCCCTACTTCCCAGCCAGTGGTTGTTACAGAGGATTCCGCCTGCCCGTCAATATAAAAGGAAACTGAAGGAGTTACAGAATTATAAACAGCCACCACATGGTGCCAATCAGTGTCAGTGATTGTAGTGGCGCTGGTGGAAGTAGAGCCAGCAGCGGAGTTTTCCAAGGCCAAAGCCAATTGGTCGGAAGAGTCAATCAAAAATCTATAACTGGCTGAAGAATTATTCCATTTGTTGGCAATAATATCTATATTTGAAGAAGCGTCCCTTTTAATCCAGGCAGTGATGGAAAATGAACTGGTCGGGCTTAATGTGGAAGAGTCGGAAGTAGTGGCAACATCATCTGTGCCGTCAAAACTCAAGCCGTTGCCGAATTTTCCAGTAATCCAGCTGGCGCCGGAGATTGTAAGGTCATTGTCATAATTTGAGCCATCATAAGCAGTAGAGCCCGAGCCCTCGTTAAAATGCCAAACAACTATCGCGCCCTCCTGATTTTCTTCTGCGCCATAAGTAATATATGTATCTGTCATACTCAAATACTGCGCCTCAATCCATTCCGCAGAGCGGGCAGAGCTTGAAATGCGGACTTCGTCCATAATGCCGTCAAAATAAGTGGCTCCCTCTCTTCTCCCGATATCCAAATCACTAGCGTTTAAGCCGGTATCAGTAGTCACAACCACATATCGCCAATTCGTGTCTATTGTAGTGGTGGCTATTCCGTTTACATAGATTGTGGGACTGGTAAAACCAGTAGTAGTGGCATTACCGCTACTGACACTAACATAAGCGCTGCCGTTTAAGTCAATAATATCCTTAGTTGTGTTATCCGCCTTTATCCAAAGCTCTACTGTTTTTACGCCATTGTATGAGGCGCCGATATCTATCCAATCATCTGTGCCGTCAAAATCATTTGCGCCGTCAATTTTTCCAACAGCATCTAAATTTTCTGAAGCAAAACTGGAAGTGGCGGTTCCGTCATAATTATTGGAAGTAGAATCTATGTAAGCGCTGGATGATGTTGATGATTCTTGTAAATGCTGGACTATTTTGAAATTTGAATCCCAGACATTTTCCGCATCCTGCGCATCAGAAGCATCAGGGTTTCCATAATACATATATATGTAGTCAATTGTGGACTGAGCATCTATTTGGGGAATTTTTACCCAGACAGTAGAGGTAGCTGCTTCGTCCCACTTTTCTATTTCATATTTTAAAATCACTCCATTTGGGTCGGTGAAACGGATATCTTGTCCGCTGTTCTGTGTGTTTGCGTAATCAATCCGTGACGAGTTTAAACTCACCAAAACCGGAAAATTCGCCAGATTTTCTGTGGAGCTGGCGTTATTAAAAGTAAGCTTTCGTCTGTAGTGCCATCCATCGTCAAACCAATCAGCTTCTGCTGATCTGCCTTGAAAAAAATAAAAAGAAAGCCCTAAAACCACTGCCAAAACCAAAACCGCTCCAGTGATATATTGGATTTTTTTCTTCTTTGGGAGTTTTTTCCACTTCTTATTGATTATTGATAAATAATCAGTGATCATTGGTTTTAATTTTTTGTTTTTTCTTTTTTGTCTTTGAGGCCCGGCCTCATCAACGAGGCCGGGCCTCGTGGGGTTTGTTGCTCTCTTGGCATAGATGTTTGACATCTACACAGCTTTAACCGCTATCCACTTGACAAGCTTTTTGGATTTGCTATACTCAAGATAGCAACGCTACCCTGGGGTAAAACCCGGGGGTTTTCTTTCTAAATTCAGCTCTATTTCCTTCTTATAATCATCTAAATATAAATGCCAGCAATATTTTAACTCCCATGCCATATTTTTCTCAAAAGCCCAAAAAATAATATTCTTCCCTTTGTCTTTTACTATATAATTCTTCAACTCATAAAAATCACTATCACCGCTAACTATTATAACTATGTCCAAATCGTCAATCTCCCTTACAACACCTAAAACAATTTCTACATCAACATCTCCTTTTTTCATAAACTTACCAGCCATAGGAGTATATTTTAATCTCTTTTCTTTAACTGTTACATAGGGTTTTATATTCTTCAAAAATTTTTGTGTTCCAAAATAAACAGCATCGCTTTTGTCAGGCACCGCGATATAATAATTGATAAATTGTAAATCGCAGTGAGCTTCTAAAAATTCTCTAAATCTTTTAATATCAATTCTCCAGCGATATTTAATATAGGAGTGATAAAGATTAGAATCATCACAAAACACCCCAACTTTCTTATTTTTAAGGTTTTCTAATAATTTATTTATTTTTATCTCAATTTCAGCCATTTTTTTCCTGAATTATCAATTATTTTTTCTTTTTTGTTCTTTATTCTGTCGGTCGGAATCAGACTTCAATACGCTCTCTTTATCTTTCTTTTTCTTTTTTTTCTTTTTTTCTTAATGATCAGTTATTAATAATCAATAATAATTGACGCTAATCAATTATCTCGGGTTCGGGAGCTGGCTCTGGCTCCGATTCCTCTACCACACACTCCCCTTGGGTTTCACAACCATTAGTTAAATCGTTGTCGCAGTTGTTAAATCCTTCTGCGCAGACGCAGGAAGCAACACAAGTTCCGCACCCTTCTGTTCCTAAACAGGAATTCTGACATTCTCCGGCCAAGTTTAGGGAGCTGTCGCAAGAGGTTATCCCGCAATCACAATTTTCATCAATCTGACCATCGCAGTTGTTGTCTAATCCATCACAAATCTCTTCTAATGGCTCACAAACTGGCTCTGGCTGTTCACAATTTTCATCAATCTGACCGTCACAATTATTATCTATCCCGTCATCGCAAACCTCTTCTGCGCTTGGATTGATTGCGGAACTCCAATCATCACAGTCATCACTATTCGGCACATACCCTTCTATCTGGCTTCCCTCATGAAAATTATTTGATACCCCATATCCGTCTCCATCATTGTCGTAATAGTAAATAATAGTAGTCGCACTGCCTGTGTTGCTTGCCGGAGTTGTCGAAACAACGCTATCTGCCCCTACAACGCACTCTCCTGCCTCTGTTATGGTCTGCCCGTTCTTTATCTTCAAACAATAGGGCTGACCAGTTGCTTCATCATATAAGGTAATGCCGGTTGGCTTGGCTTGAGTGCCGACTTCCAATTTTCCGGCTTTCAAACTGTCTATCACCAAAGCTCCATTTTCATCTATGACCAAGCCGAGTGACGCAAGTCCTGTTTTCAATTCATTGACATCCAGTTGAACAATCTGCCCTGTCATTTGATTTTCCTCAACAGTCAAATCTGTACTAGTCGCATTTAATAATATTTTTAATTCCTCTATTTGTAATTGTTGTTCTTTGATGCCCCCAAGCAAAAGCGCGCCGAGCTTATCGTAATGAACGCCGTAATACTTTTCTTCCGTTCCCTCTCTTGTAAAGGCAAATGTTAATTCCGGTATAACCGGCAGAACTTCCTGCGCCATTATGCCCAAGCGTTTTTTGTCCTCATTGGCGTCATCAAGGTCGTGATATTTGTATGCGTTCAATTGAGATATGATATCCAGCGCTCCAGCCAACGGCTCTATGTCTTTTTTCAACCTTATATCCGATGTCACAAGGGCAATAGCGTTGGTGGCAGTATCTCTGTATGCCGCTGTGTCTCCGTCTGCTGTCCAAGTAGTCATTTTTATTCGTCCATTGACTTCTAATTTCTCGTCTGGGTCTGTTACCCCGATGCCGACGTTGCCGCCATTTAGTATTGTGAACTTTTCGCTAATTCCAGAAGCAACGGCATCAGTCCCAGAAGCGTTTAATGGCAAGGTAAAAAAGTGCCAACCGCCGTCTATAAAACCGAATATTCCTCCATATCCATCGTCAAGATACCTCCACCCTACATTTGGGATAACATAAGTATTTGGGTTTAGAGCATACCAATCATTGCTTGATCCTAAATAACCACTTATTCCAACACCTTCATCAGCATGTCCCATTACGATATTTCCATCTACTTGTAATTTTGCTTGACTATGGGGAAGTTTGCCCAAACCAACGTTACCAAACGAATCAATTGTTAATCTTTTGAATTTGTTTACTGTATATGCAACATCAGTAGCAGCACCAGTCCACGCAGTGGTTGTCATTGCCGTATCAGATGCTATAGCAGTAATTACATGTGATTCAGCATTGGCATTGATATTATCACCCAAATTAAAATCAGTAGTAAATTGAGTTCCTGTGCCTATTGTGGAAGTACCTGACGCTGTTACAGTAATAGTTCCAACTCCAGCTTCTGGGCGAACAACTTGTAGTAATCCTTCTGGACTCGTCGTCCCGATGCCGACGTTGCCACTCTCCAAAACAGTAAACACTTCCGTCCCCCCTGTTTCAAAGAGGTTCAGGATGTCGGTAGTTGATGTTGATTGAACCGTAAGTTTTGCGTGTTCTGTAGTTGTTCCTATACTAACATTATCTAATCCTATCTCATTTGGATAAAGAACGGTTCCAGAATCAGTCCACTCGCCTCCTCCTGCGGCCGCTGCCCAAGAAGGAATCCCGCTTGCCAAAGTAAGAACTTGAGTATCGCTTCCTTTTGCTAAAGTATTCATCACACCCGTATCAGAAAAGTAAGCGATTGAACCCGTTGCCACTGCTAACCAATTTTGTCCAGTCCCTCCCCATTGAGTGCCAACAGGTGTGCCATTCCAAATACCAGTTCCTATGGTTCCAAGAGTAGTAATTGTCGTTGAGCCAGTATTAGCCAATAAAGACATAGAACCAAGTTCCAAAGAAGTCCTGCCTGTTGCCGCTACCAATCCCGCAGAACCGCCATCCCATTTAAGTCGGTCAGTGTAAGCGGTATTCCAATTAGCTGAATTATTAGTAATAGAAGTATCCCAAGCAGAACCAGTGCTTAAAGCAATTCCTGCCCCAGGATAAACCATACTGACTTTATTATTAAAAGTAGTCCAGTCTGTTGCCGAAAGATAACCACTAACCGCAGTCGTAGAAGTTGGCATAGAAAGAACTCCACTGGAAATAGAGAGTGGTGTTGTGGCTGTTGTGTGTGTGGTTGATGCATAAGCAAGAGGAAAAGACAAAGCGTCTTGTTTGGCATTCCAAGTTGCTGCCGAAGCAATCCTGCCATCGGCAAGAGTTCCTATCCAGTTAGAGGTAAAAGTATGGACATTGCCCGATGAAGTAATGGTTATTCCTATATTCGTATCGCTTG
>Ga0180732_1000371_pt1 | contig 40836 bp, 71 predicted proteins | sample KR11_01MetaG_FD_148674 | JGI IMG/M metagenome (GOLD analysis project Ga0180732, IMG submission 148674) | Groundwater microbial communities from the Olkiluoto Island deep subsurface site, Finland - KR11_0.1 MetaG | ecosystem: Environmental > Aquatic > Deep subsurface > Groundwater | place...
GGGTGCGGCGGAGAGTGCGGCGTGGAGTGCGGCGAGGAGTGCGGCGAGGAGTGCGGCGGAGAGTGCGGCGAGTGCGATTATTAACAAATGTAATAAATGGATGAAAAATCATATAAAGAATTTAGAGCCGTACCAAAATGAATGAGGAAGGGGAAAAATGAGTGAATTAAAAAAACAAATTGAAGATCAGGCGATGGGAAAAGTTTATTTTGATGCTAATATGCTCGCTATACAGAATAATCAAACAATAGGCGAAAATCGAAATTATTATATTACGCTTGAGCAATTGGAGTTAATTATTAAAAATACACAGGAACTCTTACCCGAAGTGAAAGAATAAGAATATGAAAATATTTTTTGATACAGAATTTACAGGATTAAGAGCAGTTTCAGATATTTTAAGTATTGGTATGGTTGCAGAAGATGGATCTACTTTTTATTCAGAAATTGATAGACCTGAATTATTAAATATTGACGACTGGATAAGAGATAATGTAATTGCTAATTTTACTAAAGAAAAGTTCTTTTCGGATTATCCAGAGCTAAGAAAACAAATTGAAGTCTTTTTATCTCCTTATAAAAAAGTTGAGATGTGGTCGGACTGCCTTGCATATGATTGGGTATTGTTTTGTGAATTATGGTCGGGAGCTTTAAATGTTCCTGATTATATTTACTATATTCCTTTTGATATTTGTACTCTTATGAAAGCAAAAGGCATTGACCCAGATATTAACAGGGAAGAATTTTCAGGAATAACAGGCATAAAACATAACGCTCTACATGATGCAAAAGTAATTAAAGCTTGTTACGAGAAGCTTTTGAGGGAATAGTATATGAACACTGAAAAAAAAGAAAATTGGTTAATAGCGGTGGGTCATGGATGGGGCGTAATTGATGGAATATGTTCTGAACAAGAAGCGGAAGAGATGAGGGTACACAAAGCTAATTGGGAACAAGCGCCGGCGCTTAAAATAAAATATAAAGATTTTATTTTATTGAAAGATGAAGAAATTGAGAAGAATTGGGCATACAAAATGATTAGGGATTTTTTACAAATATGACAACTTTTACCGATTACTTAGAGGAAATACACGGCAAGGAATATGAAAACATGCCTGACTTTAGACTTTATGCTTTTAAAAACTGGCTAAGGAAGTTAAGCGTAAACAACATAATCGAATATGCCGAGCAATACGCAGTCCTGACACAGAGGGAAGTAATAAAAAGAATTTATATTCCTATAAAAGAATTGCGGGAGCAAAAAGCAAATGTTGGCGAGTTTTGGTTACCTCTATATAAGGGTGATATACAAAAATTAGATGATATTATAGCTCTCCTGAAAAAACTGGAGGGGAAAGTATGAAAATAAAATTTACAGATTTTGGCCGTTGTTTAATTTGCTTACACAATCCTTGTGATTGTAAGCCAAAGAAAAAGAAGGAACTAACTATGCCTAACTCAAAACCTAGATTTCAATTTTCGAATGTAGTAGTTATTGAAGACGACTTAATCGGGGTTATTCTTAAAACATGGGATAAGCTGACAGGCGACCTGCGGGGATATAATTATGATGTTTATGTTAGAAGTTTCAATAAAATTGTTAATTATAAGGAAGATCAGATAAAACACTTTGTTTACAGTAAGGAATTAGAAGAAGAAGAAAAAGAATTTTATTTATGAACTCAAAACATACAGAGGGGAAATATGAATAATGGATTTTTAAAAGGTACTTACACTCAAAATATTATTACAGCTCTTATTTTTGTGATATTTATTATTCTATCTTTAGTAAAACTAATATGAAATGCACAGAGGAGAAGATATGGTAATACATTGTGATTCTTGCTATAAACCATTGGGAGAATATCTCTATGGAAAGGGAGGGATAGAAGAACGGGCAATGATATTGGGTAGACAAAGTTCTGTTAGTTTACCAGATATTATTTGTAATGAATGTTGGAAGGCAGACAACGCACGATTGCGATTAAAAAGGGAAGTATAAGTTTATGAAACACTGTGTCGTATCAAAAAGCGGAAAACATAAGTATGGTGTAACAATAAGCCTTAATAAGTGCCTTTATTGCAGTCTTCAAGCCGAAACAGAATCTATGCAAAATTCATTAAACTTATGCAAAGCTTGCGGAAAAATGACACATCATACAAGCGAAAATTGCCCAACTACCCCCAAAGAGGGATGGGAAGAGAAAAAGATAAAAGAGTTCAGAGAAAAATATACCTATCTCGATAGGGATGGCAGGAATTGGTCGTCTATGCCTAGTAATGTTGAGGTCTTTTTAATTCAGGCGATAAAAGACGCTCGCGCGGAAGAGAGAAGGTTTATCGGGAAGAATAAGAGGGAATGGTATCAGAAAGGAATTAGGGATGGAAAGAGCGAACTTTTATATAAAATTTCTAAAGATATAGATATTCTTGTAACATTGACGAATAATGACGTACATAATAACGCAGTTTTAAGACTTAAAAATTACATATTAAAAATGGATGTTCAAAATAATAAAGATTTTTGGACTGGCGATTTTAATAAACAATTTTGCAGAAAAAGCAAAGGCTTGGAGACAAAAGGAACATATCCCGATGATTGGTTTTTAAAAGAAAATATAAAGTCAGGAGATATGAAGGATTTTATTAGAAATCTCCGGAGGATATAAAATGAATTTCGAAGAACAAAAACTAGAAGAACTTAAAAAGTTATATAAACAGACAGGATGCTTAGATGCTTGCATTGATCTTGATCCGATTGAAGATTTTTTTCTTTTTGCCATGAAAGAAGCTCTTAAGGAAGGGGCAAGGGAGGCGATTGAACATATTGCAAAAGATCAAGGGTGGGAAGATAGCAGGGATGTATATGCTATTCGCTTTGGTTTCGAGCCTAAATATAATAAATCAATAAAAAAAAGATTTAAACAAGAAAAGAAAAAGAGTTGACGGGTAATTATAAAAATGGTAAGAGTATGAAAATTAAATACGAAAGAAGAATGACAACGGTCGGTACGTGTCCTAGTTGCGGGGGTGAGTTGATCGGTAATGGAAGCTTTGCAAGCCCGTATCAATGTGCGTGTAGCGTATGGCGAAATGAGTGTATAGAACCGATGGAGTATAAGATTAAAAAGAGGGAAGTAGATATGAAAACTAGAGAAGAATTAACTACAGAATTAGACATACTTATTAAAAGATTTTGTTATCGAAATGGCAGACATGGGGAGACATATTTATTGGAAAAAGGATTGCGGAGTGGTTTAGCAAATGAAATTATTAATTTAATAGAAAGAGAACTGAAAGGGGGTGATTAAATATGTCTTTTCAATACATTCAACCAACGGCTGAACAACTAGCAACAATGCAAAAGTTTAGGGATAAATTCCAAGCTCTTGCAGATGAAATAAAGCAATTAGCACCAAGTCGCGGACTTTCTAGCGCTCTTACAAAGCTGGAAGAAAGTGCTTTTTGGCTTAATAAAGCAATTACGAAGAACGATTAGTTTTTTGTCCGCAGGATTGGATTGAGGGATGCTCTTGGAATAGAATTGAACCTAATTTGCGCTGTCTTAGGTTCATGAATACAAGAGGAATAACTTCTTAGGAGGTTGTGATCTTAAACTCCCTCAATCTTTTCTTCGGAGAGGGGAGAAGGAAGAGAGGAAGCTTTGCAGGAATTGGCGAATATCTGGAAAGACAAAGACCCGTTGGATATATTCACAACAAATGTGATAATGCTTGAAATTAACGTGAGACTGAATTTGTTGAAAGGAAAGCATGATAAATATTGAATTGTTAAAAAAATCTATAGAATTACATAAAAAATTAATTAAAATGGGAATAAAGAGTCATGGTTATAATTTAGCTTCGCCATTTAAAAAGAGATATAAGAAAGGAAAGCAACCATAGACGCTATATTCCAGTATCAAATAACCAAAGTAACCGCGGTTATTCCGGTTACATCCGGTCAACCGAGTGTAACCGAAGTAACCTATAAAGATAAAGATAAAGATAAAGATACTTACGAGTTCTCTCTCTTCTTAAAAGAATTTAATACGTTATTAAAAAAAAACTACCGTGCAGCAACGCCTAGCCATAGTTGAGTCCTTAACTACGATAACCATAGGTTAAGAAATGGTTATGAAAGATAGCCTCAAAGAGGGTAAAGTGAGGGGTTGACACAAGAGGGAGAAAGTATTAAATTGGATGTAGATAGATAGAACAGAAGATATGAACCATCAAGAAGAACCAAAAGTAAACGACGTAAAAATTGAAATAAAAAAAGTACCCTTCCGGTGTCCGGTGTGCGCGGGTTTTGGATCGCTTAAATATGGAACTATAAAATGCCACGGTTGCGAAGGTAAAGGATTTATTGTTGTATCTCAAGAGGAGGTAAAAAAATGAAAACACGAATCTTGCACACTAAAATATATTCAGATAATTTTTTCATCGAACTTTCTCCACTAGAAAAACTATTATTCATTTATTACCTGACCAATGAGAGTGTAAACATAATAGCTTGCTATGAATGTCCTAATAAAAAAACCTCTTTTGATACGGGTATAGATACCGCTAAGATACGGGTATTTCAGGAAAAAGCAGAGAAGGCAGGAAAAATGTATTTTAAAGACGGGTATGTTTTTCTCAAAAATGCCGGCAAATATGAAAATTATACAGGCGAATTAAACGATAAGGCTAAAAAGATTCTTATAAGTCAATTATCTATAGATATTAGAAACTGGTATGAAGGGGGTATGAAGGGGGTATATATACCCTCCATAAATCATAAATCAGAAATAATAAATCATAATAAGGAGGGTGTGGGGGGAAAAGAGATATTAGATGATGATGTTTTTATATCTCAATTAAAAGAAAAATTCCCTGATAAAAATGTTGAGTTTGAGATAGAAAAAATGAAAGACTGGATTGCATCAAGCGGGAAAGTTAAAAAAGACTATAGAGCCTTTGCCCGCAATTGGCTTAGAAGTGGACAAAAAGAGGGTTTGAGAGTTTTAAAGTTATGAAAAAATACGAATTACTTTTACAAGGTAATAAAACAATAATTATTACTCAAGAACAAAAAGCCGAAATAGAAAAGGCTATTAAAATCAATTCAGGAGATGTTGTTTCAATAGGTGATAATTTTATAAAATTAAATTCTGTTAAAGGCATTTTTCCGGTTAAAGAAGAAGTAAGAGATAATAAAGAAGAGTGGATTCGATCTAACAACGAATGGAATGGAATGTGTTTAATGATGAGTAAGAGAACACCGGAGGAAAAAACCTGTGTAGAAATTGACAATCGTATCCTTAATGGTTTGAGGCTTGAAAAGGTTGAAATCCCTGAAACTGAAATGGCTGTTATGTATTCTCAAATATTAGACTTTTTTCAGAAAAATCCTATATATCCCCGTTGCCCCATGCGTATATGGTGGCCTTTTGTTAAAGATAAAATCAAGAGTAAAAATCCTTTTGTTAGTAAATGGTGGGTTTATGTTACTAGGAATGACGGAGCGATAGAGGAGTGGTTGAAATATAATTCTTGAAAGTTTTATGAAAAACATAATAGCAATTCCAACTAAATATAATGGGGTAAATTTTCGAAGTAGACTTGATAGCCTCAACCTAGCCGCGAATATAAGAATAATGTAAGAACATTGCAAAACCACTTGACAAATACAATGGATGTGCTACTATAGATGTGTTCAGAGAGCTGAGGAGCTAAGAAATATGAGAACCAAACACTACATCGCCATAATACTACTCCCCATCACTTTACCGATATATTACGGAGTGATATGGGTTGAAAAATTATTTAAAAAAATAATATGAAAAATCTTTTACGCACTAAAAAACAAAAACCTTTAAGTATTCCTCTGGTCTGGAATAGCCGAGGCTACAGGAGGGGGATAAAATGGGGAACAGCCGGGATGGTCTTATTAATTATTCTTGTTGCTTTCTTTTTTGTTGCCTGGTTTTGGTACGCGGAGCAAGTCAACAAAACAAATAAACTCTTCGGAAGCTTGGTCTACGCTAAAACCCAGGAATATGTGGCTCCTCACGAATTAACCGAGAGGGAGCAGATTGATAATTATATTCAAGAAGTATTTGGTTCTAATAGTGATTATGCAAACAGGATTCTTGATTGTGAGAATCACGCAAGGAATCCTAAGGCTGTTAACACTACGGGGAATACCCCTACGGGATCAAGGGACATCGGAATTTTCCAAATTAATGAATATTGGCAGAAAACACAAGGTAAGTTCTTGTTGAATTGGAAAATTAATGTGGAGGTAGCTCACCAACTCTATGTAGAAAATGGGAATAGCTTTAAATTGTGGAGCTGCGCGAAGAAAGTGGGGGTAAATTAATGGACAACTACAGCAATTATCACATTTACGACGATTATATTGACGAAGAGGAATAAAGGGATATTTTCTATTGACAAAGATATTAGAACAGAAATAATTATGAACACCTGCGATCTATGCGGAGAAGACACAAGAAAATATCCGGTTGAACTTATGACAGATGGAATAATCAGGCTAATGTTGGTATGCGAGGGATGCTATAACATGGTCGGTGCCGGAGAGAAGAAGTCGAAAGGGCAGTTGAGGAAGAATAACATGACAAACGTACAAACACTCATTAACCTACAAAAAGCCCGCGAGAAACGGCTTACACGCCTCTCTGAGGGTATGCTGCATCCGGTTACGGAACTGGCAAAAGTAGACATGCTGATCGCTGACTCACAGAACCTGATGACCGATATTGAGATACAAGACAGATTTTTGAGTATTGACAGATAATATATAGATGTGTTAGTATGGATGTGTATTATGATACCTGAAGTTCAAGACATAATCAGAGCAAAGATATACGAAGCGGCTCAATACGGTAGAGGAACATTCAGCAGGCAATTCGACAGCATTGAACTTGAAGAATTACAAGACATAGCAGACGAATTACTAGAAGGCATTAAAAAATATGAATAAGCAAATTACAACCGTAAATGATCTAAAAAAAATGACTCAAAGCGATTACGTCAAAGAAAGATTTAACGACGTACTCGGCAAAAAAGCAAATGGGTTTGTAGCCTCTCTTCTATCGGTAGTTAGCACCGACAATAAATTATCAACAGCCGAACCAAAAACAATTTTAAATGCCGCGATGATAGCCGCTACTCTTGATCTTCCCATCAACCAAAATCTTGGCTTTGCTTACATTATCGGTTATAAAAATAAAACCGGAGTTGTGGAGGCTCAATTTCAGCTTGGATACAAGGGTTTTATCCAATTAGCCATGCGCTCGGGACAATTCCAAACAATCAATACATCTGATGTGCGGGAGGGCGAAATTGAGACACACGACAGACTGACCGGCAGTATTAAATTTTCCTGGAAAGAAGAGAACCGCGATAAACTTCCGGTCATCGGTTACATCGCTTACTTTGAACTTCTAAACGGGTTTTCAAAGTCTATGTATATGACAACCAAAGAACTCAAAGCGCATGGTGTCAGATATTCCGCGACAGCTAAAAAAGGCTATGGAATGTGGGTAGATAACTTTGATGCCATGAGTAAGAAAACCGTTTTAAAGCTTCTCTTATCGAAGTACGCCCCTCTTAGCACACAAATGCAGACAGCGCAACTTGCAGATCAGGCAATTATCAGGGGAGAGAATAATTACGAATATGTTGACAATCAACCTGTATTGCCGGAAGAGGTGGCAAACAATAAAGAAAGAGGAAGAATAATAACTCACATTAAAGACTCAAAGAATATTGAGGCTCTTGTACAGTGTGAGGAACATATCGTAGACGACGAAACAAGAAAACTCTTTGAAGCTAAAAAGAAAGAATTGGAAAATAAAGAGGCTGACAAATTAGCAAAAGATGTAGATGAGGGAATAAAAAAGGAGGCTAAAAAATGAACGAAAATAATCAGTTAATGAGGGGTTGTATTGTAAAAATGAAGCCAAATAGTTGTGTCGGTTGGGGCAACGAGCAATGTGTTAGTTATGTTAGTGAACCCTTGGGGAGTGAAATTGGGTTATTTGGCCACAATCAAGCATATAAAACTTACGACGTGCAAGAAGTTATAAGTTTTCCTGATATTAGACAGATTGCTTCGCTAATAAATTCCGTTATTGTTGTAGCTGATAAATTTATAACTAAAGTCCAAGACGGAAGAGCAAGAAGCGTTGAGACATATAGCGATTTGCAGAAATTAAAAGCAGAAGCGATGTTATTAAAAGCAAATTTATGAACGACTTTTCAACTTATAAATTCAGAGTATCAAGTTTACCGGCGCTGATGACAAACAGCCGTGTAAAATCCGATCCCTTGTCTGAAACAGCCAAAGAGATGATAAGAAAATGTTACATCCAAGAAGTATATAGCCGGGAAGACTTTATACAAACCGCACCAATGACAAAAGGCATTATGGTTGAATCCGATATACTCGATCTTTTACAGACGGTTACGAAGGAGACATATTTTAAAAACAAAACGAGATTCGAGAATGATTATGTTCGTGGTACGCCGGATATTTCCGCGGCGAAAGACAGGGTAATTGACACAAAAGCTAGCTGGACGATATGGACATTCGCGGCAGTTACAGAAGATAAAGCGAAGAAAGACTATTTTTGGCAGATAGCGGGATATGCTGAACTGCTTAAAAAAATTAAAGGCGAGCTTGTTTTTGGTTTAGTCAACACTCCCGAAGAGCTCATTTTGAAGGAACTCTACAAAGCCAATGCAGACGAAGCGAGAGAGGAACAGATCAGGAAAAATCATACCTATGATGATATCGCGCCCGAGAAAAAGCTCAAAAGATACACGTTTGATTTTACGCCGGAGGACTTTCAGGCGATAAAGGAGAGGGTTGGAGCGGCAAGAGTATACATGGGAGGGTTGGACTTATGAAACACAACGATGCAAATTGCATACAGAATGAAGATTGTGAGCATATTGGCGATGAGGTTTTGGAAGAAGTGGGTATGCAAGTTGAAGACTCAATGGGCAGTTATCATATTGCCGATACTCACATTGAAGAAGTGGGAATGGGTGTTGGTGATAAAGATTGCCCCGATTGTTTGCGGAACAGAATTATCAGAATGAAAAATAACGATTATCTATATTTTATAGCTATATTTGTTTTCTCGTTTATTGTCGGATTATTTACGCTTGTTTTATTTGATTGGATAAAATTATGAATAACATAGCAAAAAGAGGTTTCGCGAGTATGTCTGTAAAACGCCGGAAAGAAATTGCGGGTATGGGTGGGAAAATGGCGCATAAGCTTGGCAGGGCGCATAAATTCACATCGGAAGAAGGAAGAATAGCAGGAATAAGAAGCGGGGAAAGTCGCCGGAAGAATAATCCAACTTCATAAAATTCTCTGGAAAGCCTAACGGTGATCTGGGGAATTCTATAAGGTTAGATACAGGAGTAAGATATGGAAGAGAAGATAATAAAAGTACGATGTAAAGGTGCGGACTTATGCACCATAGACACCTTGTCGCAATTTCAGGGTAACCTGAAATCATTAAGCGAGGTAAATTACTCCAAACTCCACGATCTTATAATTACAAAGGGCTTCGATTCTCCGATTCAGATATGGATAGACCCTGAAGGCAAAAAACAAATACTGGACGGTACACAACGCTTGCGTGTTTTACTCAAGTTACAAGAAGAAGGCTACGCCATCCCGGCAATTCCGGTTGACTACATCGAAGCTGATAACAAGAAAGACGCAAAAGAACGCCTCTTAACTAAGGTAAGTATTTATGGGAGGGTGGACGAGGAAGGATTGTATGAGTACAATAATGAGATTGGATTTGAGATTGAAACGAGCTTTTCTGAATTATTGGACATTCCGGGGATTGATCTGACTGTTGACGATGTACAAGTTAAGCCAGAAGAACCGGGCGGAGAGAAGAAAGAAGAATGCCAAGAGTGCAAAAGTTATCACAATGAGGGACACGTCTTGACAAATTAAAATAAAGAGATATAATTGAAATAAGAAATCAGTTCTGGGAACAAGACTCTTTTTGTCTTGGTATGGTTTAGCCAGAACTGTACCGTACCGAGACAAAAGGAGTTTTTTTATGGAGAAAACATACGAACAATACGAAAAACAAGCAAAGAAAATTCTTGAAAAAAGATATGAGGGAAATTGGGTACCTGCCAATTATGATGGTTCAATAAGATATTCGCGTGAAGAAATCGGCACTACAATTACTCATTTAATAATGCTGGATTTAATAAAAAAACTTAATAGTGTGGATATAGAAAAACCTGTATATGACGCTCTTGCTACTGCCTTTCAATTCGATGAGAATGGATTTTTGCATATTGCACATTAAGGGGATTTTTTTATGAACGATAAACGTGATTGGAAAATATATTTTGAATGGATTGAGGGTAAAAACTATAATATATTAGCTTCTGAGTTTAATTTATCGCAAGATCGAATAAAAGAAATCTGCATTTCTAAAGTTCCCCCAAAGATAAAAACTATGGCTTGGCAAAGAGCCAATCAATACCAGAAATTTAGAGAATGGAAAAGAAATCTCACGGCGTAGGAAAATACCACCAGTAGGGAACAGGAAGCGTCTATATAATATTTGCCTGATAAACAGAATACTGGAAGGCTGGGGTGCGGTCGCCTCCAAATAGACCGCTGAGGGGAAAGGGTAACAGATAGGATAATGGGTTGTTGTTTAACCGCCTGTCAATTAGTGAAACGTAGGAATGAGTCTACATAATCAATAGGCCAGAAACCTAATAAGTAAACAATGCAGAAGTACGGACAGACAGCCGGGTAAATACTTCCAAGCTAATAACTTAAGGATACATTCCCCATAAAGGAAACCCTATTCAAAGTCTTCACCTGCGTGGCAACGGAAACAGTAAGAACTGCAATTCAAAGAAAGAGAATCTTTCCCTGAACTTTTGTCTTAATGATTCCGTACTACAGCCAAACAAAGAAGAGTAAGGCTTTTATTAACTTAGGGGATTTACGAAAACGAAATCTTAGTCTGCGTTTACTTATCATGGTTAATCACCTCCTTCTTTTTATTCCACATAGCAAGAGCTGCTTTGCTCGCCCTTGCCTTTCTTTGTTCCGGCGTCAAACTATCTGAGTACTTTCGCGCCATATCTGACATATACCTACTGATTGTTTTTTGTTTATTCATATTATTTGCTTTAAATCTTTTTTATAAAATCTTCCCAGCTTTTCTATTTTAGGATTTCCCTCAACCGGAGGACTTTTATAGTTTGCTTCGATTTCATGATAATTATAATCGTCTTTTAATTTTTTAACATTATATAATTCGTATGTTTTGTAAAAATATTTCATATATTTTTTAGCTCCTCATCTCTCCTCCCCCTCGTGCCTTCACGGCGAGGAGGAGAGTAGAAAGCTATAAACTATCCAATATTTTCTGCAATTTCGCATTAGGTTTTAACCAATTCGGATATGCTTTGTCAGTTATTTTTCGGATGTGTTCATAAGTTTGGATCGCCTCATCAACTTCTACATTCATTGAAGAATCATGCAAATAATTTATGATTGTTCGACTCAAAGCTGATCGGACTATCCTAATTTCGTCTGAGGTTAAATTTAATTCCATATTTTTTCACCCCCTCTCTTTTTATATTTTTTTTATTATTTCTGAAACTATAAAAACCTTCATTTTTGTGCGTGAAAATTACATGATCCAATGTTGTAATACCAATTATTTCTCCGGCTTTAGTTAATTGTTTTGTTATTTTAATATCATCATCGGATGGCTCCGGATCTCCCGATGGATGATTATGAGCTATCACCAATTGCGCTGATCCCTCTAATATTGCTCTGCGGTATACCTCTCTTGGATGGACTAGGGCAGAGTTGAGTATCCCCAAAGCTACAAGTTCAACCATTTTAACTTTATTTCGTGTGTCCATGTGCATAACATAAAAATGCTCTTTTTCGATGTCAATATTGTCTTCAAGCTTTAGTAAGTCTTGAAATACTTTTGCCAGTTGTTTTGGTTCTGATATTGTTATGTTGCTATTTTCGAGGAATTTCATATTGTTTGTGAAGTCGGGGGGCAGAGTGTATTATATTCTACCCCTTCCGCTTCTTTATTTCTTCCTGCCTGAGTATTAGTATATACTAACGGTTAGCATATGTCAAGTGGTAATATAAGGCTAGATAATATTAGTCATACAATTAGATTGTACTAACGGTAGGTGGAATCGTACAGCTCCGTAATCTCAAACGTCTGGAATCGATTTATACCTCATATCAAACCGTATATATTTACTTTTCACGGCGAAAGGAGTATATTTGAGGAGGACAGTAGAAAATGTCTTAGTAGCCCGTTTCCGGTGTAAGTAAAATTATCTGAGGATATTATCACGAACTAAGGAGAGGAGCGAAAGGACATAGATGCAATAAGCAAGATATGTTATAATATGATTATGGACATTACCAACACATATACCCCAATGCCTGGATTTATTCTAATACTACCCTTTGACACCGATACCAATTCAGATTTCAAAGTTGTTGATAATTTTGGTAAGACTTATAAAGGCGAAGTGATCGCAGTAGGTAAGGACAGATTAAACGATTATGGCATTAACGTATCATCACCGGTGAAGGTAGGAAATAAGGTTTTATATTCCATAGCCGGAGCTGAGAAAACTAAACTTGAATACAAGGGGAAGAGGACAGAATTCGCCATAGCGCCTTTTGGTAGAATTTTGCTCAAAATTGAGGAAAGCAACAAGGCGAAAAAACAATAAACATACTATATGCCATACACGAAAACAAAAAACAAACAAGAAGCAAGAAGAGAATTAATGAAGGGAGCGGAGGAGTTATATAATCTCGTAGCTACTACGCAGGGACCTCAAGGACGCAATATTGCGATTAACAAAGGGTTTGATTTTGATGTATTTCATGACGGTTTGAAAGTGTCAAGATTCGTTCAACCTCTTGATCCATTCCAGGCGCTGGGAGCGGGAATACTCCGCGAAGCAGCAGAAAAGCAGGTATCACGAGTAGGCGATGGAACAACATTGACTGTGGTTCTGGGCTATCAGATTGCGAAAGAAGCGATGATACTTATTGACGCGGGAATCAATCCCATGTCATTAGTTGCAGGACTAGAGCGGGGACGAGATGTATTAATTTCGGAAATAACCAAACTAGCAAAACCGATAAAAAACGAAAAGGAGAAAATACAGATTGCTACGGTAGCATCACAAGATAAGATACTAGGTGAGATGATCGGCTCAACATACCACAAGATAGGAATTGAGGGGATAATTGTCGCCGACGAAAGTCAGTCTAACGATACCACGCTGGAACACGAAGAGGGTATAAGTATAGACAGAGGGTTTTTATCTCCTTACTTTATAACTGATCCAAGAACACTCACGGCCACCGTCAAGAACGCTCGTATCTTATTCTTGGAACGGGAGATAGACGACGCGTACGAGTTTCTGGCATTTTACGAAAATTGTTTGAAACCTAAAAATATCAGAAACCTAGTTATTATCGCCAGTGATGTGAAGGGCGCAGCTCTTGCTTCTCTTATAGAGAATAAGCGCAGGGGATTAATGAATATACTAGCAATCAAAGCGCCGGCATTTGGTAAATATAAACGCGAGTTACTTGAAGACATAGCCATAATGACAGGCGGACAAGTGGTTGATGAGGCAAGCGATAAGCAATTAAAAGACGTACCATTTGAGTATCTAGGTTTTGCGGAGACGGTTAAGGCGAGTAAGGACGCAACTACAATACTAGGCAATAGGGGGAATCTCAAGGCTATCAATGACAGGCAAGAATCAATCAAAATGTTACTCAAAGACCCGGAGTCAGATTTAGACGCAGAAAAACTGAAAGAAAGACTATCAAAAATGACGGGCGGGGTTTATGTTATCAAGACCGGTGGGGCGACAGAGGTTGAAATGAACGAACGCAAGGAAAGAGTAGACGACGCAATCAGAGCAACAAGAGCGGCAATAGAGGGAGGAATCATGCCGGGGGGAGAGGTATCATTCTTATCAATCCGTAAGCAACTGGAGGCAAATAACACAAACGAGGAGTACGCTTTCAGGATACTACACAACGCGCTTGAAAAGCCATTTGAGAAACTACTTGAGAATGCAGGACTTAACGCAGGTTACTATATGGCTAAGATAGAAGATAAGCCCTACGGTTGGGGTGTTAATGTGGTAAGTAATCAGCTTGAGAATCTTGTTGAATCAGGTATAATTGATCCGGCGCTTGTACTAACCGAGGCACTAAGATCAGCGGTGTCTGTTGCTATATTACTTATCACATGCGACGGGGTAAGCGTGGTTTGTGAAGATGAGAAAAAATGAAATGCCCGCAGTGTCAAAATGAAGAGGCGATAATTGACAGGGAATATGGAGTACTGCCCGGGATTAGTTGTCAGTCGGAAAACGAGGGAATACCCAAGCCAAAGAAAGAGAATCTGTATGACTTTGCGAGTCCATTGACGAAGTTACACCGTAAGGAATACGGGTCGGACATGTATCAACCGTATGTCAATGGGGTATTATCCAAGGAGTTCGTAGACACATATGGAACAGATAAACTGGCAGGAGTTAGCGCAAAAGATATTAAAAATGCTAAGTATGTATACTCGGGTTTTACCCGACATCACAAGATGTTGGAAAACGCAAAAATAAAAAAACAAGACATAAGTAAGAAATTTATGACTAAAAAATGATACATCCTAGAAATAGTTCTTTGAGATTCAAAAGCTGTAAGAATTGTAAAATTCAATTCAAAAAGCCTTCTAAATGGGGATAGACTGTGTGGCTATTGACAGAACATTGTTCACGAAGTTGTGCTAGAATTACCGATTGGGGTGAAGGTAAATATACAGAAGAATGGCACAAAAAAGTATCAGAAGCCAAAAAAGGCAAAAATCATCCATTATGGAAAGGTGAAGACGTTGGCTATAATGCATTACATGCTTGGATACATAGGAATATAGAATTAGATAATAAATGCTTTAATTGTGGAACAACTGAAAGTAAATTGGAATTAGCTAATAAAACAGGTATTTATGATAGGAATTTTGAGAATTGGTTTATTCTGTGTATAGACTGTCACAGGAAATATGATGGTAAATATAATAGGGGTAATCGCTCAAAATATTATTTTATATGAAGAAGACAAGGACAACAAAATTGACAGTATTGGATGTAGTCGCTAAGATAGTAGATAGTGATTTGCCAATTTCTACGCGTAATGAGATAACAAGGCATTACATGTTACCGAAGTTGGGATACACTCAAGCAATAGTGGAGTTGAATAAATCACCTATTAGTAGCGTAGAGAGGCCAGATGTAGATGAGATTAGAATTGAAAATAATCCTAGATTAAAAGCGGAAGACGAGGAAACAGAAAAATTACTGAGTAAATTATGAATTTAACAACGGAAAAAATAATCAGATCAGAGAAGCTAGTTAAGAGCGGTAATATATCGGTGGAGGTCTCGATTAAAGATAATCAAGTGGACAAGTATCATATAGGACACATGAGACAGGTAAACAATGGGACTACTTACAATAATTCTTATAATGGATCATTTGACGAGTTGAAACAAGAGTTTACGGACATGATTGACGTTATTGACGAAATAAATACAAGCATAAAAAAAGAGAAATTATGAAAAATATATTTGAATACATAAAGCAATTATTTACTACCGTACCCGATAAAACAGATGAGGGATGGGATAAAAATATACAAGAAGAGTAAGACGCTATTAACTCAGCGAACAAATTAAAAACATATTGCAAGGAATGTAATAGATATTTCAAGAATTACGCCGGAGCGCAAGCGCATAAATATCATAAACATAAAAAATAATATGGATAACCAAACGGAACAACCGACAGTTATTACAGATCAGTCTGCAGTCACAGTGCCACTACAGTCTGACAATATAGTTAATCCACAAGTAATACCACAACCAGCAACAGAGCCGACGCCGCTTGGAGCGCCATCAAAATATAAACCAGAATACTGCGAGAAACTAATTGAGCATATGAGTAAGGGATATAGCTTTGATTCATTCGGAGCAGTTGTTGATGTATGCGAAGATACACTATACGAATGGAAGAAGGTTCACCTTAATTTTTCCGACTCCTATAAAAAAGGCAGGACATTAAGTTTATATGAATGGGAGAAGATGGGCATACACGCAACGCAGGGTAAACCATTTTTATACAAGCGTAAAATAGCCAGTAAAGACCAAGCCGGCAATGCCGTAGTGAAAGAAGTAGAAGAACAAGGATCGTTCAATGCAACCACATGGATATTCAACATGAAAAATAGGTTTGGTTGGAAAGACAGAACAGACCACACAAGCGGTGATGAGAAGATAGCCAGTCCGTGGCCATACTTACCATCGAAGGATAATGAATGATGGTAAATGGATTCCATTCCCCAAGCAAGCACTAGCCTTGTCATATTCAGCAGAAACAGTATTTGAGATCTTATTTGGCGGAGCCCGCGGTCCCGGTAAAACAGATGCGGGCATACAATGGCTACATGGAGAGAAGATAGGTAAATTTGATGATGGACGTGATAAATATTATATACACCACCCACGCTACAGGGCGTTAGTTTTAAGAAAAAGTTATGAGGATTTAGTTGATTGGATTGATAGAGCAAGCTATTTATTTAAGTACGCAGGGGCGGAAATAGTAGGAAAACCCGCAGAAATACGCTGGCCTAGTGGTGCAAAGTTTAGGCTAGGACACTTGAAGGATAGATCATCTTATGAAAAATATTTAGGCCATGAGTATCAAAGGCTGTTAATTGAAGAATTAACATTAATACCACAAAAAAAATATTACACACAAATACTAGGATCAATTAGAACCTCACATCCTGAATTAGTGCCGCAAGTATTCAATACCACTAACCCCGGAAGTGTAGGCCATCATTGGGTATATGATAGGTTTGTAAAACCTGCCAGACATGGACAGGTATTTCTAGGGAATGATGGAAGAAGTAGGATATATATACCTGCAACAATAGAAGATAACCCGATTCTACTTAGAGATAAGGGATATATGTTATATCTCAACGGACTCAAGAAGACAGAGCCTAATCTTTATAGAGCGTGGAGGCATGGAGATTGGAACGTATTTGAGGGACAATTTTTTGACGACTTTGATCCATATGTTAATGTTACAAGCGATTTTATCCCCAAAGATGATATTACGTTTGTCGGTGCTTCTGATTGGGGATATTCACCCCGCCCCTTTGTGCTTCTACTTGGAGGCATGAAAAGCATCCCGTGGCAAGGATCATATTTTTATCGTCTATGGTTATACGATGAGATACGTTTTACCAAGAAAACACCACAAGAACTGGCGGCAATAATCAAGCAACGCGAGGAAAGAATAGGCGAGTTTGCAATGCTTAAAATAGACCCATCAACTAACACCAAAGCGAAGGACGGATCGCTTTCAATATTAGATCAATTTACAAGTGAAGGTATACATTTTACTCCCGCGAATAACAACAGGCCAAACGGCTGGCAAGCAGTTAGAAAATGGTTATCTCTTGCCCCTGATGGATTGCCTTACATGATTATTTCAGATAAATGTAACTTCTTGATTAAGAATTTACCTATGCTGGTATACGACGAGTTAAAAAAAGATGATCTTGATACTGATGGTCCAGATGATGAAGCAGACGCATTGCGTTACTTGTGTACACATCTTAAATGGATAGACGGTAAAATCTCCGCTGTCAATTATGATAAAATACAAGAAGCAAAGACAACAATACAAGAGGACAAGGATATTTTCGGAGAAGAAGACGATTAAATATGAGATCAATAGTAGGCGAAAACGTGTTGACCATTTTGTTAGCTGGAACACAAGAGCAAGGCGTTAAAATGTTTTTCTGTCCGTACACGCAAAATAAAACGCTTCAATATCAAGGAGAAGTTAAAGCCATCCTACCCGGATTCGACGCAGAAGAAAGCCCGCAAGTGATTCTCAAACCACAGCGCACACCGGAAAATATACACTATACATTTACCAAGGTACCGCAAAACATAAATAATACCGTAGACTTTTGGATTCAAGATCAGTATTTTATAGATACACACATAAAAACATATTTTTGTTTTAATTGTCAGATCAGTCAACTATACTTTTCAAGCAATAAGGTGGTACATTTCGATAGTAAAGCAGAGGTAAAAAGAGGGGAAAAATATACTTGTCGCAATCCTAATTGTAAGCAGGAATTAATTTATCAGGGTATAGTAAAAATACAAGAAGTTACACATTCTTATATTTAGTGTTATAATTTAGCAACATGAGCAATATAGTAGATCCAACGAATAGATTTGAACCAACCACAGGGGTTATTAACACCTTATCCCCATTAAATGTGGATATCGAAGAAAAAAAACTATTGACCTATCTCAATCATCTTGAAACAGAAGCAAAATCACACTGGGATAAGCCTATTGCCGATGGTGGATCAAATCTCACTGCCAGACGCAAACAAAACCTCAAGTATTTATTCGGTAGGCAGTTACTAGGCCAAAACCTCAAAAAGTATGAATCAGAGTTTTTAGATAACGTGATTTATGAGTTTGAGGCAATATTAAAATCCCTTGCAGTTTCTAAAATGCCGGATATTACCGTTAAAGCCGGAGGGGTTTCAATGGATGAAGCGCGAAAGAAGACAGCAGAGTTATTGACTAAGTTTTTTGATATAGACATTAACAGCGATACGAATAAAAATATTCTTTCCATGATGTTTAAGCATATGCCTGTTTATTTGATTGCGGCTAAAAAGTACAGATGGGACGCGAATAAAAAGGAAATAGGCGAATATGTAGAAGAAGTCATCAATCCTGAGCACATCTTACTAGATCATACAGCCTTATCCTCTAACCCTGATGAGATGATGTTTGTTATTCATTATGTAGAGAAAACAGCTAAAGAATGGGCGATGTTATTTCCCAAGAAAGAAGAAGAGATAAAAAAATATGTTGAGAGCGCGCACCCTTTGTTGATGGGTCAGGATAAAGAAGAGGTGTTGCTTGCGCAAAAAATAAGAGTAGCGGAAACTTGGTATGACTGGTTTGATAAAGCGGAAGATTACGACCCTGGAAAAAACCCCAAGTTTAAATTTATGTCGGGTGTTTGTTGGAAACTGGGTAAGAAAACAATACTTGATAACATGAAGAATCCAAACTGGGATTATGAGGGACACGATGTAACCATGATAAACGGACAGCCCGTATCGCCTGAGATGATGGAGCAAGTTGTCTTAACCGGACAACAACCGCAGGGATATGAAGTAAAGCGGATATTTAATAATTATTTTAAGTACCCTAAGAAGCCCTTTATTTTTATGACATTTGATCAATTCCTAAGAAGCGCGGTAGATGAAACCTCACGCATAGAACAAGCAATACCGCTTCAAAAATCAATGGATAGTGTAGAGCGTCAAACAGATTACTTTGTTGTGAATCACAAAGGTAAGCATATGTGGTCTAAGGATTCAGGAATGACGAAGAAAGACATTAAAAAGATAGATATGGATGATCCAAACTCCGATATTTGCGATGTCAATGGAGACTTAAATAATGTTCATAAATTTATTCAACCGGAAATGCCGCCGGCAGAAATGTTTGTACATATCAGGGAACGCAGGGATAGAATGTTTTCAAAAGTTGGTACGCATGGAGCTACAAGAGGAGAAGTTACAAGCGATGTCGCAACAACTAACCAAATCTCAAGAGAGGCGGATTTCACTAAAAATGATGATCTAGTCAATAGTACAATCCTTTATGTATCAACCGAATCAATAAAAGCAAGACTTCACATGATGAAGTTGAGATATACAGAGGAACATTTTAAACAACTGGCAGGGATTGAAGAAGGAAAATACCTTTATTTAAGAATCAATAATGATTCCATAGATGATGGGATGGAAGTTGTAGTTAAAGCCTCAACAACTGATAAGCTAAGAGCGGAAAGGAACGCCCAGAACATGGCAGCCACTAAATTTATTGAGCCATTTTATTATTATAAAGATATGGGAATACCAGACCCGGAAGGCAGAGCGGAAGCATTATATCTATTCAACACAAACCCCGATATGTGGTATCAACAGATAGTCAAAGGGAAGAGCATACAGCAAATAGCGGACACAGTTATACAAGGATCAGTTGTGCCGCAAGAAGAACCAGCACAAGGTATGCAACCACCCCCACCTCAAGCACCACAACAGCCAACACCTGCAAATACTTCTCAAGTACCAACACAACCTCCGGCCACCCCGCAAGGCTCACCAAGAGGAGGAATAGGCGGTATGCTTCAAAAAATGGGATTGATTAAATAATACACTATTATCTATATTAGGTAGTTGAAAAAAGAATTAAAATAGAGTAATATATACATATGCCTGAGCCATTAGTAAGCAATCAAATCACTCCTCCAATAGAAACTCCACCAGTTAAACCAGTTGAGCAAGCAACCCCTGTACAAGAACCAGCACAACCAACCCATCAAGAACCAACTCAACAGCAACCGGACATCAAAGATATTGAGGAAAAGGTATCAAAGTCGGTATTGACTAAGATAGCGGAAGCTCTAGGACTTAATAAAAAAGAAGAGGCAAAATTGCCAACTGATCCAAACGAGTTAGCAAAATTTATTCAGGAAAATGCGAGAAAGGGAACAGAGGAAGTATTAACCCAAAGAGAACAGGCGGAACAAAAGGCAAGACAGGATCAGGAAGCACAAACCACTGAAGGAGCAACGCGCTTTCAGAATTTATGGAAGACTCAATTTGAACAACTAGCAGAAGCGGGTAAAGTACCAAAAATAGTAAACGCCGAAGATAAAAACGATCAGGGGAATATCGCAAAAGTCAGACTACTTACCCAACTTAAAAAAATGATTGATGAAAACGCCGCAAAGGGTATCGATTATGTACCAACACTCAAAGAAGTATTTTATGAACACCCTGAAGTATTAACTACCGCGACCACTATCGGAACGACCGCGCCAATATCCGGCGGCGGACGGGCAACCATCAATAATCAGGGCGGATTATCATATAAAGAATTACACAATACTAATATAGAAGATTTAATCAAAGTTAAATAGTAATAAAATTGCCTATTGACAAGCAAGAATTAAGTATTTTATAATTAGCATTAGTTAAAAGGACTTTACCGCGCTAGACGCGGTTTTTTGTATTTTAAAAATATGGGATCATTTTCAGGTTCATACGACGGAATATCATTAAGCAATCGAGTTGAAAATTTTAGTCAACGCGATTTATATCGTAAAGTAATTGATAACGTATTAGTTGCTACCACATTCGGCTCTCGTGTCTTCTCAATGGGTAAGTCTTTCTCCGGTAAATATAAAACCTTCACAATCACACACTCTAGGGATAGTCAGTTTAGATGGTTGGGTGGCGGCGGAGAAGAATTATCAGCGTCAGCAATCAATAACACTATTGAATTAAACTATGCCCGCGTAATGGGAGTACAACCTAAGGTACAAATTGACTTTGAAGATTTCGCAAATGATGGAGATTCAGGAGTTATTGATCTTGAATCATTTAAGTACAAAGAAGCAGCAGCGGTTGTTACCCAAGAACTTGGAGATGTTATCTTTGACGCGGGAGTAGGCGATCAACCGGAAGGGCTTGACTCATTTGCAGATAACGGAACTCTTAAAACTTCAATAGGCGGACAGAGTAAAACTACTTATTCAGTACTTAAAGGAACTTATACAGACGCTTCCAGTGTAATAACTATTGCTAAGCAAACCACGATGATTGATACCATTTCCGCCTCCGGATCAAAAGAAGGATCACCCACCATCGGAGTTACTACAAAAACCATCTGGGGATATGAAGAGGAATTAATGACACCATTCTTACAAGCACAATACAGTGCTAATTCTCTGCCTAAATTACCACTCAAAGGACTTGAAGTATTAGCTCCGGGCGAATTTGGAGGACGCGCAGGCTTTACTACGTTATTCATTCGTAACATTCCTATCATCAAAGATGATATGGCAAAAGCGGAAAGCCTCTATTTCCTTAACGAAAGAACATTCGGTTGGTTCGGAAATGATCGAGTACCTTCAAGACTTAAAGACAGATATGAGAAAGTCAGTCTTGGACAGGGTGAAGGGTACGAATCGACCGCAGCTATGATTGATATGCCTCCTTCTCCGGCGGGATGGTTCTACCGATCAGATGAATCGCTTGTTACACAACTCGGGACAGTAGCCTACTTTGCAATCATAGGAAACGTTTGTGCATACGAACCAAGAAGGAACGGACAATTATATAATATTGACGGAATTGAGTAGAGAATAGAATAAAAATATGACACCATTATCACCATCATTAGTAACAGAAATAAGCTCAACAAGGTTGATTCAACTTGGGTCGGTACTACGTGAAGACTCAACGGGTAGATCATGGAGATATTCCCTAGCCGGAGGATCAACACTCGGTCGGGGTAAACTTGCGGTAGCGGCAACAGTAGACGCGCAAAGAATTAATCTCAGTTTTGCAACAGCGCCGGCAGCCGGAGATAAAGATGTAAGTGTAACTATCGGAACAGGAGCAGCAACAGCGAATGATTATCAGGATGGATGGTTGGTAGTGCAAGACGGAACAGGTGAGGGTAGAGCATATCAAATCGAAGGACATGGAGCAATCACTGCCTCAACAGCCGGAACATTCAAGCTAAAAGAGGCTATTGATACAGCCGGAGCACTCGCGGAAACAAATGTTGATCTTATCAAAAACTTCTACTCTGGACTTGTTATCTCGGTAACAGATCAGGATGATCTAAATGCCGGAGTGCCAAACGTAGCCATCACTAATGCTTATTATGGCTGGGTACAAACATATGGCCCATGCGCTGTCTGGATGGATGAGGCTGTAACTAATGGCAATATGGTAGCAGCAGGTACGAGCGTTGCCGGATCACTTGAGCAATATGACTATGACAGCGGGGAAGCAATCGTCGGAGTAATCGCAGGAACGGCGGGAGTAGACACAGAATATCAGTTAGTTGATTTGTTAATTAAATACTAATTAAGGTTTTGTTTGCCTCGCCTATAATAGAAAACTAGAAAGAGGCGGGGTTTTATTTTATGAACGCATCAAATTATATACCGGCATTTGGATTTGGAGCTAAAGTTTTTCCACAAAACGTAGCTTTTTCTAATGGTATTCCTGTTGTTAATAGGGTTTTTTATGTTGACGCTAATTCTGGCAGCGATACTCTAAAAAGCGGTAGAGCATATAAAAGTGCCGTTAAAACATTGGGTAAGGCGGAAGATTTATCTCTTACTTTCAACTATGATATGATTATCGTAGCGCCAAGCGCTAATTCTATTACCACAGAAGCCTCGATTACTTGGGATAAAAGTTATATCAGTATCGTTGGAGCGCCTGCCCCTGTTCAGTTAGGCCAAAGAGCAAGGATAGGTTTTGGTTCAGGCGCAACCTCACCATGTATTACTATTTCAGGAACGGGAAACAGATTTGTAAATTTCAAAATGGCGGTTGAGGAAGATATTAATGTTATGATTAGCGTGACAGGAAATCGTAATTATTTTGGAAATTGTGAGTTAGCCGGTATATTAAATTCAACTACCGGAGATGATACGGCGGCCAGAGTTGTTTCTATGTCAGGAGCGGAAGAGAATTTGTTTGAGAATTGTTGGATAGGAGCTGATACTATTGCAAGATCAACAACCAATGCTACGCTTGAACTGGCAAGCGCGTCAACTAGGAATATTTTCAGAAATTGCATGTTTCCCGTGCTCGCTGATAACGCGGGTGCGCTATTTTTCAAAGCGGCAAGCGCGGCGGATGTGGATAGATATGTCTTATTCCAGAATTGCATGTTCCATAATGCCGTTAATTCAACCGCTACAACAATGACAACAGGATTCAGTCTTAGCGCTACACTGGGGGGAACAGTTATTCTTGATGCGTGTTCAATACTGGGCGCAACCGATTGGTCAACTGACTATACAGTCCTAAGAGGTTGCAATATGCCTGATATTACAGCCGGAAACGCTGGATTCATGGAACAGATAGCAACGTAATCTTAACAATCTATTTTCAAGCCATACTTGGCTTACACGGCTTCCGGTATGGGAGCTTTTTTAATATATGGGTAAAGCAACATCATTAGCTGGACAACCAGCACGATATAATTCAGTAGCTCCAACGATTACGGATGGGGCAGCAGTGGGATTACAGGTAGACGTTAATGGTAATTTAAAGACAATTCCTTCGGGTGCAGTCGCTTCTGGCGCAGCAGACTCAGGTAATCCGGTTAAGGTAGGGCTTAAATATAACGCTACTCCTCCAACTCTTGATGATGGAGATAGAGGAGATTTACAGGGGGATGGCAATTCAAATCTGAAAGTAACGCCAGCCACCACTCTCGACAGAGTCAATGACGCAATTACTAACTATCCCGTCGGGTGCAATATGGCTGTAGTAGACTTAGCCACAGATGCTGATGTCGTTGTGTCAGCGACTCCCGCCGTATTGGTGGGAATTTATGTGAATACTGATTTTTCCGCCCATGCAGTTAATATTTTGGATGGGGCTGTCACGAAATTGATTCTTCCAGCTTCAACTGTCGCAGGGACAGAGAAAGATATGAGGCGTGCAATTTTTGCTACCAGTTTAATAGTAAATTCAGACGATCTGGCGACGGGTTCGCTGGTTTTGTTCTGGAGGCCATTATAATCAACACATTAACCTATATGTATTATGAGTCGAACAGCACTAAACAGAACCACAGCTACAAATAGAGCAACTGCAACAGCAAGAAATACCTCTGTGAGCAGAACATCAAGGGCTTCCCCAATTTATGGTGTTTCCTGGCTCAAAGGTTCAAGCCCTACGCTAACCAGGATAGGCGACTCTGTGAATATGGTAGCCGCCGCGGGAGTTGGAATGACTCCGGTCACTAATAATTTTGATTTGGCTGATATTTATAAAGATATTACAGAAGTGACGGATGTTTTAGGTAATGTGTTTATTCGTATTCCTAAATTCTATATTAAGAAATGCGATGGAATCTTATATAAAACTTGGGAGATTTCAAAGCAATCTTTTGCTGGTTCATACTTACCTTGGTGCTTCTGGGATTTCACAAATAGCGTAGAACTTCCATATATTGATGTAGGGAAATACACCGCAGGCCCGCTTGCTACTGGCAATAAATTGACCTCAGTTGCTGACACCTACCCCCTAATTAATAAAAACATAGTTGATTTCAGGACCTACGCCCAAAACAACGGAGCTGGCTACCAGCAACTTGATATTCATGTCATTGATGTTCTCCAGACCCTTTTTATAATCGAATTTGCGACGCTTAATTCGCAATCCATAATGAACGGGTTCGTAAGCGGGCACATAAATGCCGCCCATACTGCGACTGTTGCCGAAACCGGTGTGAATAGGATTATTGTTACAAATGCAGTTGCGGCCAATTATGTTGTCGGTCAACCTATAGCTATAGGAAGTATTGCCTGGAATTTTTCAGTATTTTACGGTAGAACCATAACCGCGATTGATGTCTATGACGCAAGTAATAAAGCGATTTCTTTTGATGGCGCGGCGGCTAATATTTCTATAGGTGATATTCTGTGCAATATTGGCTGGAAAAATGGATTTTCAAGCGGTATCGTGGCTTCAAGCGGATCACTCACAAGCAATAGTGATGGCAAAAATCCCTTCAAATACCGAGGCATTGAAAATCTATTTGGCAACATCTGGCAATTTGTTGACGGCGTAAATATCAATGAATACCAGGCGTGGATTTGCAAGAATGCGGCGGATTATGTAAGTAATGTTTTTGCCTCGCCATATTTGCAGTTGAGCTATGTAAATGCGAACACAGACGGAAATCCGATCGAGATGGGGTTTGACGCCAATAATCCCTTTGCCGCTTTACCAAAAACAAACGGAGGAAGTTCATCTACATATTATAGTGATTATTATTGGAGAAATACCGGTCAGGGGATCGCCCTTTTCGGCGCGCACTGGTACTACGGGGTCAATGCGGGGCTGTTCTCTTGGGATCTGTACTACGGCTCGGGTCACACGAACATCAACGTCTCCTGCCGGCTTCTTAAAAAAGCTCTTTGAGAGGGATGTTAAGGGGGAATCCTCCCCCTTAAAAATATATGAAATATAAATTAATAATTATAAAAAACATAGGGACTTGAGATGCGCTTTCGCCCTATTCGGCACGAACTGGAACAACAGGGACAATGCGGGGATGTTCAAAAACGAAGTAACAGCTATAATTTCTTCAACGAAGTATTTTTATCACCTGCATTTATTCTATATGCAAGAAAGGCGGTGAGTTATTATGGAAAAAAACACATTCGGTAAAATAACAGACGGATTATTGATAACAAGTCCAACGCAACGAGAGGGCTATAAACCATTGGTTTATGCTGCCATTCCTGAAGGGTTTGACCAGGAGACACAATTTATTGTGCAGTTGGACGCGGTAGACCAGGGGAAGGATATTTATTTAGGGGTTGAGGTAAAGGAGTTGCCTGTTGAAGATCCAAAGCAGACGGAGAGGATGATGGAAGGAATCCTCTAACCCTCTTCTATAGCTCTTGGGGAATTATCTAATAGTTAATATATTTTAATTTTATCTTGAAGAGCAACCTCTTGCATTTGCATTTTTAATATATTAGAATATATCTAACAAGGACTTTACTATGGAAGATAGAAAACCAACACCACCCGCACGAGAACCCGCACAAAACAAACTCAATCAATTTCTCAGGGAAAATGATATATTAATTGGTACAGATAGACCGGATATTGATTTTACCGGAAAAGGTCAACTCATAGTCAGCGCTCCCCGTATTGTTGCAGTTTATAGGGATGAGGTACAAACTAAAGAAGCAGAAACCAATTCGAAGGTTAATTAATATGGATCAATTTCAGGAGCCAAACGTACAGTTGAAAACCCGCAAAAGCGCGGATATATTAAAAGCAGAACTTGAAAGAAAATCCAAAGACCTCTACAAAGTGTACAATCCCACTAATCAGCCATTTCAAGTAATGCTTAACGCTAAAATATCCCCGGAAGTATGGACAGTCGAAGCAAAAGGCGAGGCGGTAGTACCGGCATATGTAAGAGAAAAGTATTTTGAAGAAATGACACAAAGAATCATAACCGCAAAATCAGACAAAGCGATAATTGAAGAGAACGAAAAGCGAGAATCTAAAGGGCTGGAAAAATTAAGTCTTCACACAGACCAACCAAGAATTGAACAACGTATGCTAAAAACACTATTTAGCAAAAGAGATCAGATCATAAAAGTGCTGGATCGGGGACTTTATAAAGAATACGGACTGGGTGCTGGAACGCCAAAACAAGATATTTCAAGAGAAGATATACAAAAACTTGATATAAGCGAGGTTTTTGAACCAAAACCCATGCCTGCGAAGACACCTATTGCCCCACAACCAACGATTATACCCCAACCAGTACAAACGCCTGTTAATACTCCTGTTATCCCTGAAACCAAACCCGTAATAATCGAAGAGCCTGCTAAAATAGTCGAAGAACCCGACGAACCGGAAGTATGACAACAACAGAAAATCTATTTTTATCAATATCTAAAATTCTTAATATCAGGGTAACGCCTGATAATCTCCGTACCAACATGGACGCGGTTGCTTCTAATGGCGGGATTACTGGAAAAGTTAAAACTGACATTTTGAGAGAGCTACTTATTGCAGTTGCGGAATTAGAAACCAAAGTTGATGAACTCAAACCCACAAAAATCACGACAACTCTATAACCCACTGACCGAAGACATTACGACTGATGTTGACAAATTTGGGACTCATCCCCAAACCTTCACCCTCAAAGCCGGAGATGTAGCGGAATTCCCTGAACACGTTGCTAGTTTGATTGAAACCAAATTAATTGATAAAATCTATTGGCAACATCCGGTAAGAAGGGGAAAAGATACTAAGCTTGAAGAGATAAAAAAACTGATACGAGTATGAGTAGTACGTTTGAAAAAATTAAAATATACATGCAGGGATTAAGTAATGAACTTGATAATCTCGTTATTCTCTCACAAAACCTTGAAACGAAAAACAGGGAGTTAATTGACAAAGAAACGACCTTAAACCATAGGGAAAAAGATATTGTTACCCGTGAGGCTCGCGTGTTAAATGAAACCCACGCAGTAGAAGAAGCAAAACGTAAAAACGAAAAAGACATAACTGAACTTTTAGCAAAACAAAATAAACTCGCTAATGAGTGGCAAAGGATGAATGAGGATAAAGAGAGGTTGGATGTGGAAAAAGAAGAAGCAGCAAGGGAAAGATTAAGATTGACCAACAAAGAAAAAGAGCTTGAAAAGATAAAACAAGCATTAACTGACGAATCGTCTGTAATTAACAAAAAAACAGAAGGTATACAGGATTTGTCTCAGATGCTGAAAATTAAAGAAGAGAAGTAATTGTGATATAATAATTTTATGAATAGGAGGGTATTACAATTCGCTTAACATATCTCGATATCATCGCTTCTGCTCAAAACGGATGTAATGACACATCATCAACCATCAAAACCTTTCTCAAGCAAAGGATAAATGAGAGATACGAGCTTATTACTTCTAAACTCAATACATGGACACAATCATTATCCCGAACCTTTACCACCGGAACATCCGCCGGAGCAGACCAGCAATATTATTATAATCCTCCCAATTTACGGGAGATAGAAAGTATCGTTTTAACTAAGTCTAGTTATGATTATGTACTTACCCCTGTCTACGATCAGAGAGAATGGGATTTATTAAATGCGGAAACTATATCAAGCGATTTTCCCCGTAGATATTTCAGGCGAGCATCTGATTTTGGTATATGGCCGATACCAAATGAGGACGATTACACCGGGACTATAACCTATACCCAAAGAGCGACACCTTTATATTTTGAGGATTATACTACCGGAACAGTAACCGCTACTGAAAACGACCAAACCATCACAGTTGCTACCGGAAATTTCACGACAGGAGCGATAAAAGCGGGTATGTGGTTTAGTCTTTCTGATAGCACAGGAGAACCAAAAGGATCGTGGTATAGGATTGGATCAGTAACAGACGCGTCAAATCTTGAACTTGAATCATACTTTGAAGAAACCACAGTTGCGGGGGCTACATATATCATCGGGCAATCACCGGAAATACCGGAAGAAGGTCATACTCTGCTTGCAATAGGCGCTATCTCTGATTTTTATGCTATGAAACAAAAAGACTTGGAAACGGCGACAAGATTTGACAACAAATTTTGGACAGGGAATTATAATGTAAGTCCTATGCAAGCAAGGAAAGATAAGGATTATGGCGGACTCCTTGCCCTCATTGATGCGTATGCGGATAGAGATGGAAGTAAAGTTGTATCCCGCGAACCGGCAATAAGAGAAATACTTGATTTTCGTGTACCAACAACAGTAACCGTATGAGTCAGCAATCACTTGTTATAAATGACTTTTCGGGAAATATTGCAACCCTCTCGAAAAAAAAAGATATTCCTTTCTCCGCTCGTTTTGTTAAAGGATTAAATCCATTTGAAGACCCCTCGGAGCTTGTGCCATTCGCAAAGCCAACAAATATATCCGGTGAAATTTGCACGTCTTTGCCTAAATGGGGAGTTGATGCCTCACCCTGGTCTACTGACAGATATTTTACTGATGAAGAAGGAAATATATTAAAATTAACATCAGGCGGAACTTTTACAGAGGATAGATCGGGAGGGACTATAGCTAATGGTTGCGCAGGACAAGGACTGTTAGTTTTTAATGATTATTTACATTATGCAACTTCAACAACGATTGGAAGACTAGGCAAATTATCCGGAACGCCCTCTTATAATGATGATTTCTTAACAGATGGTACACTTAACCTAGATCAATCAGGAGGCGGAACGGGTCAGACCTATACAACAGGAACTTCCATTGTAGAAACCGCAACACATAGGCAAACTTTTACTCCTAATAATGATCCACTTAAATCTATAACAATCGACATTAATGATACTGGCGATGATCCCACTTGGACATTAACAGTGCATGATGCAAATAATGTCGTAATAGGCTCAAAAACCATTGCCTTTGCCAGTGTTGCCACAGGAGATAATGTTTTTACTTTTACTACGCCTCTAAGATTAACTATAGGGAATACTTATCATTTCCATGTTACTACATCTACTACTACCGGCGCGCCTAAAGTTACTAGCAATGTAGCTTCAGATTTAGAAGGTGCGGAATTTTCCAATATTTTTGGGATTTTGATAGCTGATTCTAATTTTCATCCCATGCTAGATTTTGACGATGGATCAACGGGTATATTGGTTATCGGAAATGAAAGATATTTGGCTGTTTGGGATGAGGACGCATATGAGCCCAATAAAATTATATTTCCTCCAGGCTATAAATGTTGGTCACTAACAAAAACAGACGAATATATAATTGCGGGTTGTTTTAGAGGGGATGATATTGACGCAGTGGAAGATGCCAGGCTCTTTTTCTGGGATGGCATATCACCGACTCTTAACTTTTCGCGACCTCTCTCAATGGGTGCGCCACTTGCGCTAACTAATTATAAGAATAACCTACTTGGTATTTACGGAACACAAGGGGAATTATACAAAGGATCGGAGCAATTTCAACGCATATCTAAAGTGCCTAAGCTGGCAAGAGGTAAGAAAATTCAAGTACTCCCCGGCGCCATTTCCAGCTGGCAGGGATTAACCGTCATAGGTATAGGCGCAAATACAGACGATGCAATAGGAGTTGAGCAGGGTGTTTATGTCTGGGGTAATAAGGACGATAAACTACCGGAAGTGTTAGCCTATATGGGTGCTATCTCCACAGGGACAACACAGGGAACAGGGCTTGAGATAGGAATGGTGCAGGGATTTGGTAAGGATTTGTGTATAGGGTATAAAGATAGTGCAATTTGTAGAGTAGATAAAATAATGAGAACGGATAACCCTGTTACCGCCGGATCATGGGAATCAAGAGTATTTGACGGAGGAAATCCCGATAAAGAAAAATTAGCTTTAAAAGTCAAAATAACATTTGAAGCTCTTGAATCAGGCGAAACAGTAACGCCAAAATATAAAATAGATCGCGCCGCTAGCTTTACAACAGGGGATACGGTATCAACAGTAGGGGCAACCTCGGCGGAAGTTACACTTTATTCACGATTTAAAGAGATAGAGTTTGGTTTTAATTTTACAACCTCAACCACATTTATTACAATTACAGGGATAGAATTTACTTATGATGACATGTCAAGCGAAAAAGTAGTATGAGTGAATTTTCCAATATAACAGTATCTAGGAACTCAATCCCTGCAAGGCGTGTATCGCAAAGAGATTTATTGCCAAGTGCGGTTAAATCCCGCAATCTGGGAAATTTCATTTTTAAAGCCGCTAGATTAACGGCAACAGCGGCTATTGCAAATGGTGAGCAACTTGTGTTAGAAAGTGTCTTAACCCAAAATAGCGGATATCCCATATTTGCTATTCCGTTTATTTCGATGTATGTTGGCACAGTGGCGGCGGCTAATCAACTTCCCGGCGGATCGGGTATTGATGAATCACAATGGCAATTTACAGAACCAAGAATGAACCAGGAGGACTGGGAAACTGCCGGATATCCTCAAGATAGTGAGTATGCAACAATTTATGTACGTAATATCTCCGCCGGATCGGTTAGTATAGTCTTTGTGGTTGAGTGGAAATATTTTAGTCCGAGGGAGGGAACGGCATGAAAATAAAACAAATTACTCATAGTGATGGATCAATCTCTTTCGCGGAAGAGGGGATAACCATTATAAAAAATAAAGAAGATAAAACAAAACAGGAGATAATAGAGGTTGAAGTTAAATCAATAAAAGAAGCTGTTGACAAACTAAAAAAAAGTGATATACTCTGATCTAGTAAGACTTTTGCGTTTGCAATAGACGTTGCTGACCGCAAATCGGAGGCAACAAAGCTTGAGAGGGAGGCCAGTACAACCTCCCTCTTTTTAGTAAACATGATAATAATATGCTAGAAATAATGCTTTTAAGTCTTTTCTGGAATCTTGGTTATAATTTCAATCAATCTGAGAAAAATGAAGAAATTGAAGATTGTTCTGATTTAGAGATGAGTGAAGAAGAGGAAATAAGACTATTACACGGACTTACTGACTAGAACCAATACCAAGCATTTTTGCTAAAGCATAGAGAGCAACCCCGCCAACCGCTGTACCGGCTGCGCCTTTACCGACAGATTTTAGTAATTCACCACCGGGGGACTTGAGTCCTGATTTTATTCCTTCTTTTTCTAAAGCGGTTCTGATAGTTTTTAGCACCTTTTCTTTTTCTATTCCCTGCTTAATCATTTTTGTACCTGCTTCAAATCCTCCTGTTGCTTTTTCAAGCAATGATCTTGCTGTATTGCGTAACGCAAGATTATATTCAGATGTAATTGTATCTCCTGCTTTTCCTGCTGTACTATATCCTGATTCAGCCGTATCCCAAATTTTCTTTACTGTTTCAGGTGTAAATGTTTTGCCTTTAAAACGCTTGGCATTTGCAAGAACATCATCAATAGCTGATATCTCCGATGATTTTAGATTTGCTCTCTTTGCCTGTTGTCCCCATTTTATAAGATCAGTATATATTTTATTTCCTTCAATTTTTTTTCCTGCTTCTTGCGCTGTTTTTATCGCTGCTTCTCTTACTGATCCACCTTTTTTAGCTAAATTTAATCCTTCTTCTAAAACATCCTTTGCGTATTTTGGTTTGAATAGCTTTGACATTACATTCCCTATGCCTCCGGCTATTTTAGATGTACCAAATTTAGCAAGGCCAGGACCGCCTATGGTTAATCCTAATTCTACGCCTGCTGGGATTGCTGTCTTAGCAAGTCCTAATGTGTCTTCAAGAGCATATTGAACAGATTTTCCAAGATCACCTTTTGACGAACCCCTTGTTTGTAGCCGCTCTTGTTTTCTTTGTTCTTCTTTTGCCATTTTTTCAGGAATTTTTTTAGTTTCAGGAATTAGAAAATCAGTTAAGGCTTTACCTGCGGACAACATCATTCCTGACGGACCGGATAATCCTTTTTGTTGTTGTGGTGGTTCGGCGGGTTGAGTAGTTGGTATTTCTTTTTCCTGTTTTTCGGCTATCAGAGCTTTTAGATTATATAGTTTATTTTCTCTTAATTGCTTCGAGTCTGTAATTTTTGGCAATAGCCCTTCTGCTCTATTAATATCTTTATCTGTTAAAACTCCTACCTCACCAGAGATGGTTCTTGCTAATGGTCCGATTAAACTTTTTCTTAACGATTCATAGTCTGCAGCCTCAGGCATTATCGCCCCACTTGTTATAGAGCTAAGCATTTGTAATGGTCTTGATAATGGACCGGTTGCCTCAACCTCTGACAAGTTTTTTTCTAACATTCTCGTAGATTGTTCAACATTACTGTATTTAGTTTTTTGTTTTTTTTCTTCGGCCGACATCGTTAATGATTCAGGATCTGTCTGTATTTTCTTAAGTTCTGTTTCAGCCTTAACCCTTTCAACTTGTTTTTGCGGAGTTTGCATACCCTGATATTCAGCAACTAGGTTAGGGGATATGGTACCAAGAGAATCAGGGGAAAGATTAGTTTTTACTTCTCCTGTTATTTTGTTGTAGATATCTACTGTTCCATCTTGATTAATTTTGCTTATCGGCACATTACCATCCTGACGCGGTTGACCCCGCTGTCGGCTTTACCCCCTTTCCAAAACTGGAAATTTCTTGTCGGGAAGCAGGATCATAAACTGATAGGCGATTTCCTAGATCAAGATATTCATAATTTGGTTTTGATGGTTGTAGTTTTAATAATTCTTTTTGTTGTTCAAATTTGGTTTCACTATCAGCTAAAGCATTGGCTCTATTAACCTCCGCCATTGTCAACGCTTGATTATTTTGTAATTTTTGCAATATCACTGTCAACTCATTTGAATTTTGCTGGGTAAAGCCTGTCATTTCCCTCGCCAATCCCTCCGATAACATACTTGCCTCAAGTTGGTATGGTTGTGCTTTTTCCTGTAGTCTTTTGGTGTATTCAGTTTCCGCGAATGATTGAGCCGCCCCGGTATCTTCCGCTGCTCTTCTGGCGGTTTCAAGTGCCGGCTGCATTTCTGATGTTCTTTGCGCTATCCCTCTTGTCAACCTGCTTTGATTAACGCTTGCCGCCCTGCCTGTAGCGGTAAGTGCTTGTGGTAAATCCTGCATGGTTCGCGATACATCCCTTGCGGTCTGTCCGGCAACTTGGGTATTTTGTCTAAGTTCTGGCAATCCTAGCTCGGTAGATAAGGCACTTCTAGCCGTATCCATGCCGGTTGTATACTTATTTAAGAACGCCCCCTGATCGGCTTTTTGCTTTTCAATTAATGCGGTTTGATTTGCCGCTTGGGTTTTGAGGAGACCGGCTGCGTCTACTTGAGAACGTTCATTTTGTGCTGCTTGTCCGGCAGGAGAAGAAAGCCATTGTTTTTCGGTTACGTTAGCAAAATAGTTATCATCCCATACTCCCGTATTGGGGTTAATTCCATATTGTTTTCCTGTTGCGGGGTTGATATCTGTCTTTTGTATCCAGGCCATTAATTTACCCTCCTTATTCTATGTCTTTTTTTATCAAAAATTCCTTTTGTGCTTATTCCATCCATTTTATTACAGGAAGGACAAAGACTATCCCAATCATTCAAGTCGCGTTTATATTCACCTGAAATATTAGCCCAATAGTAAACAGAGGATGTGTGATTTTTATCATTTGCACAAAACCTTGCCTTACCCAATCGTAACTCAACCCAATTATGCAAAGCTCCATATCCAACCTCATCGCCTTTCCATTTATGATGATTTTTTCCTCGTATCTGTAAATAAGGTTTTCCGGCATTAAATGGAATATGACCTTTTTGAAACTGAACATTTTTTAGCCATTTTTGAATTTCAGGCCGTTTTTTTCCTTTCCAATAATTACCTCCTCCTTTTATAAACTGACCTTTTGAATTTCTTTCTGGTTGCATAATAAAAAACCACGGTTAAACGTGGTAATGTCCTTTATATTGCTTATTATAGATATTATATACTATAATATCAAGGATATGGATAGTAATATGGGTAGTTTTGGTTCAGCCATAGGCGGATCAGGAGCATTGATGGAGGCCATGAAAAGGCGCGGAATGGATGTTGGAATGGGACAGGTACAATCTCCGGCCTCGGCAGGAGGAGGCGCGCCGGTTGCCCCCATGAATGACATGCAGGCAGCAAGTGCCGCCTTACCTCAAGCACCACAGCAGCCAGCCCCACCGGACAGCGACGTAACAATCGCAACCAAAGCACTCGCAACGATGGTAACTAATGATTCAAAGATGAAAAAAGACCTTGCGACAATGAGAACGCAGGGTACTATGTAATATGGGAGCTACAAACTTCACAAAGGAAACTATTAACCCCAGTGGATATACTAAAGAAAGCACTGTAAATAAGGCAGAATTTAGTGAGGTCAATTTTTCAACAGATAATTTATTACTTGAGGATGGAACTGACTTGTTGTTAGAAAATGGCGATACCTTCCTTCTGGAAGACGACATGACACGACCTGTAAATTATGGCTAAATTATCAGCTTTCACAAATGTTTTAACCTCACCTCAAGCAGGGGACTTACTTTATATTGTCAGATCAGGAGTGTCATATCAAATCTCAGTGACTAATTTTGTCGGCGGGGCGGATGATATCAATACCGACCTTGTTACTCTAGCCGGAGTACAGACCCTCACCAATAAAACCCTCACTACTCCTAAAATCGTTAATGCTGGATACATAAGCGATGAGAGCGGAAACGAACAAATAAATTTTACAACTACCGCAAGCGCGGTTAATAATATCGGGGTAAAAAATAACACAACGGGTAATAATCCTGTTCTTTTTGCCGCGGGGGAAGCGGACACCGGGATATCATTCCAAAACAGCGAAGGTGAAAATATGTTCGTTATGGATGCAGTCCCAAGTGGGGTGGGATGTATCGGAGTACAAAACGCCGCGGCAGGGAATAAACCACAATTGTATACTGCTGGAGCCAATGACCTGGGGCTTAAAATAATTACCATTGAATCGGAAGAAATGCTGATACTTGTGCCAACAGCATCAGCGGTTAATGAAATAACAATAACCAGTGCCGCAACCGGTAATGCCCCGCAAATAGCAGCAACCGGAGGCGATACAAATATAGATTTATTGTTGAAAGGAAAAGGATCAGGTTCACCGCGATTTTCAGGCAACCATGACGGCTGGATAGACGCAAATGAAACACCAACCTATGCCTCTGCCTCAACAATGAATGTGCTAACTGGGGCAACAAGTAAATTTCAAAAAGGAGACAGAATAAGATTTAAACAAGGTGGTGGATGGAAATATGCAGTATTGACAACAACTGCGGATACTCTTCTAACTATTCTTGTTAATACTGACTACACTATAGCCAATGCGGCGATTACTGATTTCTATTATTCACATGAAGTAAATCCGATAGGGTATCCTCACTGGTTTAATTGTGCCGCACCTACTTTTATTGTAGGAACTATTGACAATGGCTCAGGAGGACAACCAACAACTACTTATTATCGTCAATCAATTATAGGTAATACCCTTTTTGTTCGCTGTTCAGGTTCGGGCACAAAAGCAACAACTGATAATATTATCGCTTTTACTCTACCGGTATATGAAGCGGACAATGCGGGTCAATTTACCAGTATTGGAATAATAATAATAATTTTTACATCCACTAGAATTGTTGGAACTGGCGGAAATATAGACAGTAACCCCGCTCTTTGTTATTTATTTCTTAATACAAATATAACCGACAATCAAGCTATAGATTTTGGATTCAACTTAGCTTATGAATTTTAACTTATTTATTAATTATAACTTATGGACACACACGAACAAATAAACCTATGAATTTTAATTTACTTTCTTTTATTAAAAAACTAATTCAAGACTGGACTGGAAAGAAGACCATATGACAAATCTACTTCAATCGGACGAAATCAAGATAGCGGTGATAGGTACTGATATTTCATACATAAAAAAAGAACTGGAAGAAATCAGTAAAAAACTGGATGAGATGGGGACTCAACACCTTACAGTCACAGAATTTTTGATCTTCAAAAAAGGTGAATTTTTGCTTGTCAGAAATATCGTATTTGGTTTGATTTCTTTAATTTTAACCTCAGTTGTAGGCGCGGGTTTATTTTTGATGTTGAATAGATGAGGTTTTGAGAGGTGGTATAATACACTTATGATAAAACCATTTAGAGGTAATTTTGGATTAACGCAAGGCTTCGGATTAAACCCCGCTGATTATGCTTGTTTCGGACTCAAGGGACATAATGGATTAGATTATGGACTTCCTACCGGTACTCAGGTTATTGCTCCCCATGACGGAAAAGTAATAGAAGCGCAAAACGATCCATCAGGTTATGGAAACTATATTAAAATTGAGAATACTAAGGGAGGCTCTGTGTTGGCTCACCTACAGACTTTTCAGGTCAAAGTAGGTGATATGGTATCTGAAGGTCAACCTATCGCCTTATCGAATAACACAGGCAATTCAACGGGGCCGCACTTACATTGGGGATATTACTTATTCCCCCGCGATAGAAACAATGGCTTTAATGGATATATAGACCAATTACCGCTTCTAAAACCCACTACAGAGCCAATGGCGACTATCACACAAAAAGACCTAAACGCCATTATTGAGGCTAGAAATTCAAACTGGGACAATCTTCAAACCACCAAAAAAGAAAACGAAACGTTAATTAAAGAATTTAACAGAAATATCCGTATCTTAGGACGTTATCGCGAGGACTTCCAAACTATTATTGATATAATTGAGAAGCTGAGAAATATTTGAGGCGGTGATACAAATGCTTAAATCGGAAATGCGGAAAATGTGGTTTGAAGCGTGTATGAAGAAGAGAGAAGATAAAGATTTGGAAACACACATAATCAAAATAACAGCTTGTATTGTTGTTGTTACGTTTACGATAATTACGTTCATACAAGTGATAGGGAGGTGAAAAATATGATAGATCAAGCTGGTGGAAGAAAATTTGTCGGGTTTATAATTATAGCCATATTATTAACAATTCTTGTGTTGTCAAATAAAGTCAACGCCCAAGAGTTTATAACATTTATCACGCTGAATTATACTGCTTATGTAGTAGGAAACGTAAGCGAAAATCTCACAAAAAAATAATATGTCAATAGAAGCACTGGCAGTCAGGCGATTCATGGCCTGTACAAAAGAAGATTTTAGAATACAAAACGGCAGGCAACCAACCAAGCCGGAGATTTTTGGCATCGTGGAAGCAAGCGGAATGGTACTTGCAAGCGGGTTGCCAAAGTCTGACAACATAGTTCTCAAGAATGGCGCCGGAGTGATCAAGTCCTCACAAATCGAAGTAATTAAAAAGACCATATTCGAGCGTAAAAAACAATTAAAACACTTCTGAACATTGTAATGTTATAGGCAACTTGCCTATGATTGCCCGCGTGTTGCCTATATATTGACCTATTTTGATGTATTGACACGTTGTTACCACTATGTTATACTTTGTGCATGGAAAGATTTACGTTCAAGTTACCCACAAAACTACTAGCGAAACTTAAAGCCCAAGCCAAAAAACAAGGTCTATCCGCCAGCGCGTGGATAAGACAGTTGATAATTAAGGAGCTGAACGTTGACAGCTAGACATTGATTAAGGTGGAAATGCCATTGTTTATATTTGAGTAAAAAACCGTAGTCTTTATGAGCCTGTTTCATGTCTATATGAACCTAAAGTCCTTGTTTCGCTTTTTAGCGCAGGTTGCATCTTTAGCTTGTTCTGACAAGAAATAGGCTCTCAAATACAAATATCACATTTCTACTTTTGTAGATTAGATAACCTGACTGCGTATATTATGACGATTTTATATAAGGAGATAAAATGAAAAATAATATGAAAGACAAACCAATGAAAAATGAAATAATTAAAGAACAAATTAAAATAATCCTGGAAGAATCGGGATTACAATGGAAATTCGATTTTGCGTTCAGCGTGATTGAGACATTAGTGGAGTTCGTTGATGAGCAAGTTGCCCTTTCCCGCCGGGAGTTGGCAGAGGAGATAAAAAAAGAGGTAGAAGAAATGAAAAGGATAGATACAGATCCGCTTCATTCTTATATGCCCGACGTTGTTAATGATACTCTGGACACTCTCCTGAAAAAACTGGAGGAAAAAGAATAAGGAGATTATGAAAACACTTTACAGATACGAAATTGAATATAGAAACGAAGATGGCGATACTCAGGTTCTCTTGAGAGAGTTTCCAGTACTTCAGGAAACGCAAGCGGCTTACTTCGTGGGATATCCTTATCAGGCTTCTGAAGCCTTTGGCAGAAAAGTGAAAAAAGTGAGTAAAACAGCCATGAATACCTACGCCTATGACACTAAAGAAAAAGCAAAAGATCATTTTATACGCAGAACACAAAAAAGAATTAAGTGGTTTAATTTTTGGATTGAGGAATGTAAAGAGGGATTGGAGTTAATTGAGTATGCAAACTAAACCAACCGAATTATATATTGCACATGGTAACACAACACACAGCTTTGCTTCACGCTTTGATTGTTTGACTTGCATAGATATCGAAATTGACTGGTTATATGAACTGAAAAAAGCCGGAGGACAGACGAGGTTACTAGAGAAGTTGGAGGAGGATTTGAGGAAGATATGAATATAAAATTTGATTACACAATAGACAATAAACCTTATACATGGCAGGATTTAATTAAAAAGGCGAAAGAGTGGGGATGGAATTCTGGCGAAATTAGTACAACTAGCGGGGCAGCGGCTTATTTACGAAAAACAGGGCATACAGTTGGAGTTTTCGGCGAAGTGAAAGAATAAGAATATGAAAAAGATATTTTATAAAATAAGGCCAATAAAAGATAAAAGTTATTGTGTAGTTAGTGAATGGCAATTAAAAGAGGCTTTAACTAGTTGGCTTGAAGGAATGGATGAGGGGCAAGAATTAGTAGTAAGCACAATTAAGATGACAGAAAAGCAATTTGATAAATTACCTGAATACGAAGGTTGAAGCCCTAACTTGGATATGAATAAAAATAAAATAATATGAAAACAATAAGATACAAATTTTTACGGGAGGGTCTAAAAAGCCAATCAGGTGGTTTACCGTGGAAAATCGGAGAGTGGAAAAAGCACAAAGGTCAATTATCAATGTGCAATAGCGGCCTCCATTGTTCAAAACAACCATATGACGCTTTTTCGTATGTTCAAGGCGAAATACTGGCAGAGGTAGAGGTTAGAGGTAAACACTTAGCGGATGACAACGAAGAATGTTGGGAAGAGATGAGGATGGTCAAAACTTGGAAATGGCAGAAAAATGATAGTGTTTTATTTGCGATTTACGCCGCCAGGTTAGTTCTTCACATTTACGAAGATAAATATCCTGGGGACAAAAGGCCAAGAGAAGCCATAGAAGCGGCGGAAGCTTATCAGAAATGCCCATGCGAGAAGCATGAGAGTGCGGCGAGGAGTGCGGCGTGGAGTGCGGCGTGGAGTGCGGCGAGGGGGGCGGCGGAGGGGGGGGCG
>Ga0180732_1000372_pt1 | contig 40795 bp, 36 predicted proteins | sample KR11_01MetaG_FD_148674 | JGI IMG/M metagenome (GOLD analysis project Ga0180732, IMG submission 148674) | Groundwater microbial communities from the Olkiluoto Island deep subsurface site, Finland - KR11_0.1 MetaG | ecosystem: Environmental > Aquatic > Deep subsurface > Groundwater | place...
GTCGGAAGCTTGAATACCTTTCCAACCGGCGATGGAAGAACCGTCGAAGGCGTGACCGTCTTCGAACTTGCTCTCGTCCACGGCACTGACCGGCACGCCAACGTGCTGTTCTTTACCGCGTGTATCGGTGAAACGAAGGTCGACGAATTTGATGCCTTGTTCTTTGATCAGCTTCAGAACGTCGGCGGCTGTTTTGGACATACTTGAATCTCCCAGGAAATTAAAAACAAAAGTCAGTAAAGCGAACCGTTTGATTGGTACGGGTCGAAAAGAGCAGAAACTGTGCCATCCCCGGATATCCAGTCAGGCGAGCATTGTGCCATATCTCAAAGGAAATGGCGGGCATCGTGCGCGCCCAAAAACAGGGCAAACCGACACCGCTGCGCACTATTTTGGTGCGGCGTCCTGATAGACATCGATACGCTTGAAATACGGGTCATCCGTGACGATAGCGTCGCACTTGGCCTGCAGGTCGCCCGCGGTAGCCGTAGCCGGCAGCAGCAACTCGGCTTCGATCTTGCCATTGAGGTAATGCAACACGATGCGTGTGTCTGCTGGCAGATCCTGAGCCAGGCGTTTATGCAGATGCACCAGCAAGAGATGGCGCTGCGGCGTATGCGCGTTCGGCTTCGACTGGACGTCATCCTCAGGGTCGATATGCACCATCACATCCATCACATGATGGCTTCTGAGCACGGCCGCACGGGCCGCCTCGGCGATGTAATGCCCTTCCGACACGCTGACGTAGGGATCGACCATGATGTGCGCGTCGACCAAAGCATTGTCCGCCATCTTGCGCGTGCGCAACTCGTGCAGCCCCAGCACGCCGGGAACCGACTTGAGCGTATTGCGGATCGCGCGCACTTCCTCTGCTTCCAAGCCGGTGTCCACCAGTTCCAGCATCGCATCGCGCGCGAACTGGATGCCCATCCACGCGATCATCACACTCACCACTGCGGCGGCCACCAGATCGAGGAAGGTATAACCCAGCAGGTTGCCCGAGATGCCGATCAGCACCACCAGCGACGAAGCTGCATCCGAACGCGCGTGCCATGCGTTCGCCACCAGCATCTGCGAACGCACGCGCTTCGCGACAGCCAGCATGTAGCGGAACAGCGTCTCTTTCGCGGCCAGCGTGAACAGCGCCACCCAGAAGGTATACGCCTCCACGCGATGCACTTCCTCGGGGTGCTGCAAGCGCATGCCGGCCGAGATCAGCAGCGCACCGCCCACCACCACCAGACTCACGCCGAGGATCAGCGAAGCGGCCGTCTCGATGCGCGCATGACCATAGGGATGGTTCGCATCGGCGTGTTTGTTGCCGTGGCGATTAGCGAACAGCACCATGATGTCCGCCAGCAGGTCCGAGAGCGAATGCAGGCCGTCCGCCATCAGCGATTGCGACTTGCCGAAGAAGCCGCCGATCAACTGCGCCAGCGTCAGGAACAGATTGACTACGATACTGACCCAGGTGCTCTTGCGTGCCGCAGCGAAGCGCTCGGGATGAGCGGGCTCGAAAGCGGCCGACTTGTCGTGGCCATGTGCGTGCGTGTGATTTTTCATTGCTGTTGGGATAGTATGCAGGCGAGTGCGCAGGATAACATTTCGCGCACCGAACCTTAAACAACACAGAAGCAAGGGTATATGGGAAAGATCACAGAAATATTGACGACAGCACAGAACCGCGCAAAGGATCTGGGCCTGCCGTACGAAGGTGTACTGACACCAGACGAAGCCAACACCATCTGGCAGAGCGCCCCTGGCGCCAAGCTGGTGGACGTGCGCACACGCGCCGAGATCGATTGGGTCGGCAAAGTGCCGGGCGCGGTCGAGATCGAATGGATGAGCTATCCCGGCATGAAACCCAACCCCAACTTCATGGCCTCGCTGGAACAGCAAGTGGACAAGGAATCGCTGGTGCTCTTCCTGTGCCGCACCGCCCAGCGCTCACACGCTGCCGCCGCGCTCGCCACGCAGAACGGCTATGCCGATTGCTACAACATCCTCGAAGGCTTCGAAGGCGACAAGAACGGCAGCAACCAGCGCAATGCCAAGAACGGCTGGCGCGCCGCCGGACTGCCTTGGGAACAAAGCTGAAGAAAACCGTTTGTGCTGAGCTCAGCCTGTCCTGAGCTTGCCGAAGGATCGAAGCATGAACGGAAAGTAAGATAGCCCGCGCAAGCGGGCTTTTTTACGGATGCGACCAGCTCACCGCGCCGGTATAGGCGGTCAACAGCACCACCAGTCCGAACACGATGCGATACCAGGCGAACACCACAAAGGTGTGGTTCGAGATGAACTTGATGAAACCGCGCACCGCCCACATCGCCGCGATGAACGAACACACGAAACCCACCGCGAACACCGGAATGTCGGCCGCATGCAGCAGCGTCCAGTTCTTGTACAAGTCATAAGCCGTCGCCGCGAACATGGTCGGGATCGCCAGGAAGAACGAGAACTCCGCCGCCGTCTTGCGTGAAAGCCCGAAGATCAAACCGCCCATGATGGTCGCCCCCGAACGCGACGTGCCGGGGATCATCGCCAGCGCCTGCGCAAAGCCCACCTTCAGCGCGTCCGGCCAGCGCATCTCATCCACCGAATTCAAACGCGGATGATAGTTGCGCTTCTCCACATACAGAATCACAAAGCCGCCCACGATCAGCGCCGTCGCCACCGTGATCGGATTGAACAGCAGCGCCTTGATGGTCGAATGGAACATCAAACCCAACACCGCCGCCGGCAGAAAAGCAACGAACAACAACCCCACAAAACGCTGCTCGGCCGGCTCGGTGCGGATACCGCGCACCGTACGCATCAAACGCTCGCGATAATCCCAGCACACCGCCAAAATCGCTGCCAGCTGGATCACGATCTTGAACACCTTGCTCGTCTCGTCGTTGTAACCGAGCAGATCACCGAGGATGATCAAGTGCCCGGTCGAAGAGATCGGCAAGAACTCGGTCAAACCCTCCACCACGCCGAGGATGGCGGCCTTCAAAAGCAGTGCAATATCCATAATGTCTCGTCATTCCGGCGCAGGCCGGAATCCAGTAGTTTCTAAATAAAAATCCGTTCGTCCTGAGCTAGTCGAAGGATGAACACTAATTGTTTCCCTGCGAGCCAGACAGATTGCTTGCAAGCTTGGCGATCCGCCAGTTCACCGCCCGCCGCTCCTCCTCGTTCATCTCCAGCCAGCGGCAGACTTCATCGAAAGTGCGCAAGCAACTGCGGCACACATCATCGCCCAGCACAGTGGTGCAATGACCGATACAAGGGGACTCGGCGGTGACTTCGTCAGGAACAGGGGAGGGTTGTTGCATGGTCCGATTATACCGGCTGCGTCGCCCGCTCCAGCTGCGATAACCACGCCAGCGCATGCTCGCGCGAATCACCGCACATCTCCGCCGAAGGTTGCAACCCACCGCAGAAAGCAGGCCGCAGAATCGTACCGAACACCTTGCAACGCAACGCATCATCAAGCTGCGCGCATGGCATACCGGCAGGCTTGCCATGCGGCATGCCGGGCAGCGGGGAGGTGATGGAAGGCGCGATACAGCAGGCGGCGCAGGAGGGGCGGCAGTTCATGGGGCGCGATTATAGCGGCGCTTAACGCAAGGCTTGCACGCTGAATGTATGTGGATTCAAACTAGCGTCTATCTAAGGAGCAGAATCATGGCAATGCAAACGATATTGACTGACCTTTCTGTCAGCATGACAGAATTCAAAAAGAACCCGATCAAAGTCCTCCGCGAGTCGGGCGGGCACACGGTGGCCGTGCTCAGCCACAATAAGCCCGCCTTCTACATGGTGCCGCCAGAGCGTTACGAAGCCATGCTGGAAGAGCTCGACGATCTGCAACTCGTGCTGGAAGAACCGCCTAAACCAAAAGCCGCACTGCGCAAACTCATGGCACGTTGATAAGAGCGCGTACTCAGCCAGCGCAACAACAACAGAGTCGAGTACTGCGTCATTGCTCGCAAGAGTGAAGGCTGGTCTTCAGGGATATCTGCTGCACTGGGTGTGTGCGGAAAAATGGTTTCACCCAAGAAGGGGAAAGGGTATTCTTCGCCGGCCCTCTAAATGGTCATAGACAATGATTCGAGCATATTACTCAGCGTTGATCCCCGCCTTTCTTCGTGCATCAACTGAAGAAATTATGGGGGCATTGTCGCTCAGCAATGACTACGCACTCATTCAAACGCAGCGTGATGCGTGGGCTGCTCAAATTGAGATACTACGCACTGCGCTGACTGGGCACGAAGGTTCCATATATTTCGAATATTCGATCCCACGCATGGGACGCAGGATTGACGTTGTATTGCTGATCGGTCCGGTGATATTTGTTCTTGAATTTAAAGTGGGCGAGAAAGCACATACGCTTTACGCTTTTGACCAAGTGTTCGACTATGCTTTGGATCTAAAGAACTTTCATGAAACAAGCCATGAGCAATTCATCGCGCCTATCCTAGTTGCGACGGAAGCAGCGGAGCTGCCAATATCGCTTTCGATACTCCAGGAAATGACAAATTGCTTTTCCCTGTAAAAACGAACAAAGAGCAACTAGGGGAAGCGCTCGACAAAATACTGAAGTTTGTCGGAGAAGGCAGAGTTGATGTGAGCGAATGGGAAGCTGGGCGTTATTGCCCTACGCCCACTATTATCGAAGCCGCCATGGCCTTGTATAACAACCACTCGGTTGTTGACATTACGCGCTCTGATGCAGGCGCGACCAATCTAAAACTTACGTCCACTACTATTTCTGAGGTGATTAATCTCTCAAGAGAACGCGCATATAAATCTATTTGCTTGGTGACTGGCGTGCCTGGCGCAGGTAAAACTTTAGTCGGGCTGGATGTGGCAACAAAACATTCTGAAGCGGAAGACGATTTGTATAGCGTCTACCTGTCTGGCAATGGTCCGTTAGTAAAAATTCTTTGCGAAGCGCTTGCTCGCGATCAAGTTTCTCGCGGAAAAATTCGAGGCAACCGTGTACGGATCGGGGAAGCCAGAAGCTCCGTAAAAGCATTTGTACAAAATGTTCACCACTTTAGAGATGAATGTTTGCAAGATGAAAGCATGGCACCGATCGAACATGTGGCAATTTTTGATGAGGCGCAGAGGGCTTGGAATGTCGAACAAACCTCCTCGTTCATGCGACGCAAGAAGAATCACCCAAACTTTAATCAGTCCGAGCCGGAATTCCTTATCTCTTGCATGGATAGGCACGAAGAATGGGCGGCAATTGTTTGCCTTGTAGGTGGAGGGCAAGAGATCAATACAGGGGAGGCTGGAATCGGGGAGTGGATTAGCTCTATTACTCGCTCGTTTCCAGATTGGCACGTCTATGTTTCCTCTCGTCTGACAGATAGCGAATATCAGGCCGGCGAGGCACTTAAACAGCTTGAGTCGCATGCAAATGTGACATATCTGGATGAATTGCATTTGGGCGTATCTATGCGGTCATTCCGGGCAGAAGATGTATCGCTGTTGGTAAAGCAGCTGCTTGATTTAGAAATTGACGCAGCTAAACGTACTTACGAGAAGGTAAAAGCTCGATACCCGATCGTAATTACAAGGGATATAGGGAAGGCAAAGGCTTGGCTAAAGCGGCATGCGCGAGGCAGCGAGCGCTATGGAATTGTTGTTTCATCTCAGGCTGAGCGACTGAAGCCGCATGCGATAGATGTTAAATCTCCAATGGATCCGGTGAATTGGTTCCTCAATGAGAAAGATGATGTTCGCTCTTCCTATTTCTTAGAAGATGTTGCGACAGAATTCCATGTTCAGGGACTGGAATTGGATTGGACCTGTGTTACATGGGATGCCGACTTCCGCCATACAAAGAACGGTTGGAGCCATCATTCATTTCGAGGGAATGGCTGGAACAGAATTAATAAAGACGAGCGGAAGCAATATTTGAAAAATGCTTATCGAGTGTTGTTGACTAGAGCGCGGCAGGGAATGGTTTTGGTAGTGCCCAATGGTGATCTCGAAGATACCACTCGCAGCCCCCAGTACTATGATGGAACCTTCAATTATCTGAAGGAAATTGGGTTTGTTGAAATCTGACGAGGACTAATCACAATGCAAGCACTAGAGTCTCAGACGGATCATCCAATTTACTTCATCATGTCCGACCAGCCAGATACCTGCGGATATTGTGGCGCGCGCCTTGAGTTTCTCGAAATAAAGGAAATCGAAGGCGAGCGAGTTTTTGTTAACGAATGCTTAGGCTGCAAAAGCGAAATACTAATGGTTGAAAACTAAACGGGCCGCATTGCGGCCCGTTTCATTACAGAGTGCGTAAAGCATCAAGCCTTGTGATAAACCTCAGCACCTTTCTTCACAAACTCCACCGACTTCACTTCCATCCCTTTCGCTAGTGCCTCTGCCTCGGCGATGCCCTGCGCGGCGGCGAAGTCGCGCACGTCCTGGCTGATCTTCATCGAGCAGAACTGCGGACCGCACATGGAGCAGAAGTGCGCGACCTTGGCGGATTCCTTGGGCAGGGTCTCGTCGTGGAATTCGCGGGCGCGGTCGGGGTCGAGGCCGATGTTGAACTGGTCTTCCCAGCGGAATTCGAAGCGCGCTTTGCTCATGGCGTTGTCGCGGATCTGCGCGCCGGGGTGGCCCTTGGCGAGGTCGGCGGCGTGGGCGGCGATTTTGTAGGTGATGATGCCTTCCTTCACGTCGGCCTTGTTGGGCAGGCCGAGGTGTTCCTTGGGCGTGACGTAGCAGAGCATGGCGGTGCCGAACCAGCCGATCAGCGCCGCGCCGATGGCGGAGGTGATGTGGTCGTAGCCGGGGGCGATGTCCTGCGTCAGCGGGCCGAGCGTGTAGAAGGGCGCTTCGTGGCACCACTTCAGTTGCAGGTCCATGTTCTCCTTGATCATGTGCATGGGCACATGGCCGGGGCCTTCGATCATCACTTGCACGTCGTGCTTCCACGCGATCTGGGTCAGTTCGCCCAGCGTCTTCAGTTCGCCGAGTTGTGCTTCGTCGTTGGCGTCGTAGACCGAGCCGGGACGCAGGCCGTCGCCGAGCGAGAAGGTCACGTCGTAGGCCTTCATGATCTCGCAGATCTCTTCGAAGTGCGTGTAGAGGAAGTTCTCCTGATGGTGCGCAAGGCACCACTTCGCCATGATGGAGCCGCCGCGCGAGACGATGCCGGTCATGCGCTTGGCGGTCATGGGGATGTAGCGCAGCAGCACGCCGGCGTGGATGGTGAAGTAGTCCACGCCCTGTTCGGCTTGCTCGATCAGCGTGTCCTTGAAGATCTCCCAGGTCAGGTCTTCGGCCTTGCCGTTCACCTTTTCCAGCGCCTGATAGATCGGCACGGTGCCGATGGGCACAGGCGAGTTGCGGATGATCCATTCGCGCGTTTCGTGGATGTTCTTGCCGGTGCTCAAATCCATCACCGTGTCGCCGCCCCAGCGGATGGCCCAGGTCATTTTCTCGACTTCTTCCTGGATGCTGGAACCGAGCGCGGAGTTGCCGATGTTGGCGTTGATCTTCACCAGGAAGTTGCGGCCGATGATCATCGGTTCGCATTCGGGGTGGTTGATGTTGGTGGTGATCACGGCGCGTCCGGCGGCGACTTCGCTGCGCACGAACTCGGGCGTGATCTCTTTCGGCATGGCCTTGCCGAAGTTCTCGCCGGGATGCTGTTGCAACATCATCTCGGAAAGGCCGTCGCGCTTCTGGTTCTCGCGGATGGCGATGTATTCCATCTCCGGCGTGATGATGCCCTGACGCGCGTAGTGCATCTGCGTCACGTTCTTGCCCGGCTTGGCGCGGCGCGGTGTGTGCTTGAGGTTGAAGCGCATGTCGGCCAGTGCGGGGTCACCCAGACGTTGCTGGCCGTAGTCGGAACTCAGGCGCGGCAGCGCTTCGGTGTCGTCGCGCTCGGCGATCCACGGCGCGCGCAGTTCTTCCAGTCCGGAGCGGATGTCGATCTTCACATCCGGGTCGGTGTAGGGGCCGGAGCAGTCGTACACGTAGATCGGCGGGTTCTTCTCCACGCCGTTGTTCAGGTGGGTGTCGCTCAGCGTGATCTCGCGCATCGGCACGCGGATGTCGGGGCGCGAACCTTCGACGTAGATCTTGCGCGAGTTCGGCAGCGGCTTGATGGCGGCTGCGTCAACGTGGGCGGTGGAGGAAAGGAATTCGGGTGCGTTCATTGTGGTACTCCTGAAATTGCAAGAAGCACCGGAAGGATGCTTCCCTACGACGGCATGACCCGTACAGGTTCAAAGGGTGTGTCTCACTGCCATCCGGCAGACCCCTAGCGAGGGGCGCAAGGTACTGGAAACAGGGCAAAAACACAAGCCAAAACAGGCTCATGCCCTTGTATGGGAAAGGGTCGCCATCGCTGGCGACCCAGTGGAATAAGGGCCCGGCGCCCCCCGCCGAGGAGAGAGGGAGAGAGTGGCGGGAGGGCGGGCAAACGGGTTGGACGACCTACTTGGCCTGGCCCAGCTTGCGCCAGGTCTCCAGCAGGGTGTCCGGGTTTAGCGACATGGTCTGGATGCCTTGCTCCATCAGCCATTGGGCGAAGTCGAAATGGTCCGACGGGCCCTGGCCGCAGATGCCGACATATTTATCCAGACGGTTGCAGGTGCTGATCGCCATCGTGAGCAGCGCCTTCACCGCGCCGTCGCGTTCGTCGAAGCGGTCGGCCACCAGACTGGAGTCGCGGTCCAAACCCAGCGTGAGCTGCGTCAGGTCGTTGGAGCCGATGGAGAAGCCGTCGAAGTATTGCAGGAACTCTTCGGCCAGCAGCGCGTTGGACGGGATCTCGCACATCATGATCAGCCGCAGACCGTTCTCGCCACGCTTGAGGCCGTTCTTGGCCAGCGTCTCCACCACTTCTTTTGCTTCGCCGACCGTGCGCACGAAGGGGATCATGATCTCCACGTTGGTGTAGCCTAGCTTCTCGCGCACACGCTTCATGGCGCGGCATTCCAGCTCGAAGCAGTCGCTGAAGTTGGCCGCCACATAACGGCCCGCACCGCGGAAACCGATCATCGGGTTCTCTTCCATCGGCTCGTAGATCTCGCCACCCAGCAGCTTGCGGTATTCGTTCGACTTGAAGTCGGACATGCGCACGATGACTTTCTTCGGCCAGAACGCGGCGGCCAAAGTCGCCACCCCCTCAGTGATCTTCTCCACGTAGAACTCGACCGGATCGGCATAACCGGCAGAACGTTTCAACACCGCCTCGCGCAGCTTGCCCGGCAGGCGGGCATATTCCAGCACGGCTTTGGGGTGCACGCCAATCATGTTGTTGATGACGAACTCCAGACGCGCCAGACCGATACCGGCGGAGGGCAGTTGCGAGAACTCGAACGCCAGCGTGGGATTGCCCACGTTCAGCATCAGCTTCACCGGGATGGGCGGCAGCGCTTGTTCGCTGTGCACGATCACCTCGAACGGCAGCATGCCGTGATAGACGAAGCCGGTATCGCCTTCCGCGCAGGACACGGTGACCATCTCACCATCCTGTAATGCCGTGGTGGCGTGGCCGCAACCGACGATGGCGGGGATGCCCAGTTCACGCGCGATGATGGCCGCGTGGCAAGTGCGGCCGCCGCGGTTGGTGACGATGGCGGCGGCCTTCTTCATCACCGGTTCCCAGTTCGGGTCGGTCATGTCGGTGACCAGGATGTCGCCGGCCTGCACCTTGTCCATCTCTTCCGGGCCGGACACGATGCGTACTTTTCCCTGGCCGATCTTCTGGCCGATGGCACGTCCTTCGGTCAGCACGTCGCCGCGCTGTTTCAGGCGGTATTTCTCGCTGCCGCCACCGTGGTTCACGTTCGACTTCACTGTCTCCGGACGCGCCTGCAGGATGTACAGCTTGCCGTCGTTACCGTCCTTGCCCCACTCGATGTCCATCGGGCGGCCGTAGTGCTGTTCGATGGCGACGGCGTAGCGAGCCAGTTGCAGCACGTCCTCGTCGGTAATCGAGAAGCTGTTCTGCGCGGCGATCTCCACCGCCTCGACACGGCAGGATCGTCCGGCGGAACGTTGCTCGTCGAACACCATGCGCTGCAGTTTGGAACCCAGTGTGCGGCGGATCACGGCGGGGAAACCGGCGGCCAGTTGCTGCTTGTGCACATAGAACTCGTCCGGGTTCACCGCGCCCTGCACCACCATCTCGCCCAGACCGTAGGAGGAGGTGATGAACACCGCATCCTTGAAACCGGATTCGGTATCCAGTGTGAACATCACGCCGGAAGCGCCCACGTCGGAACGCACCATGCGCTGCACCCCGGCGGACAGCGCCACTTCGGCGTGGGTGAAGCCCTTGTGCACGCGGTAGGAGATGGCGCGGTCGTTGTACAGCGAGGCGAACACTTCGCGGATCGCATGCAGGATGTTCTCGATGCCGTGGATGTTGAGGAAGCTCTCCTGCTGTCCGGCGAAGGAAGCGTCCGGCAGGTCTTCCGCCGTGGCCGAAGAGCGCACGGCGAAGCTGCCTTCGCCGCCCGCCACCAGCTTGTCGTAATGGCTGCGGATGTCGTCTTCAAGGCGCTGCGGCAAGGGTGCTTCGACGATCCAGTTGCGGATGGTGCGACCCGCCTCGGCCAGCGCGGAGACGTCTTCGATGTCCAGCTTGGAAAGTCTTTCCTCGATGCGCTTGTCCAGACCATCGTTGGCGAGGAAGTCACGATATGCATCCGCCGTGGTGGCGAAGCCTCCCGGAACCTGAACGCCTGAAGAGCTGAGACTGGAGATCATCTCGCCAAGGGAAGCGTTCTTGCCGCCTACCTCGGGGATGTCAGCGATGCCCAGCGATTCGAATGGAATGACATACGGTTGCATATTGTTCTCCCTCGTTGAAAATCTTCTAGGGCACTTTTATAAATCCAAATTTCGTCGCAATACTGCGTTGCTCGCAAAAAATCGCTCCTTACATATCAGCCCCATATGCTGCGTCACAATTTTTTGTTCGCGCCTTGTCTTGCTTAGAACTTTGAATTTATAAAAGCGCCCTTCTAATGATGATGAGTGCTGCTCACACAATGGCCGGCGCAACTGCTGCTGCAACCGCCACAACTTTCTTCTCCCTCTTCACGCGCCGGGCCGAATTCCGGATGGCGTGCCGCGAACCGTCTGGCCGCAGTTTGCACCGCAAGCCAGATGAATACCAGACCGAGCATGACCGCGATGGCGACGAGATATTTCATCGCGCCACCCCGATCCCGCCGAAGCCCATGAATGCCAGCGACAGCAGCCCGGCCAACATCAGCGACAGCGCTGTGCCGTGCATCACGCTCGGCAGGTTGGACAGGTTCAGCCGCTCGCGCACACCGGCCATCAATATCAGCGCCAGCGAGAAGCCCACGCCGCCGCCCAGACTGAAGGCCACCGATTGGGCCAGGTCATAGTCGCGCGCGGTTTGGAACAGCGCCACGCCCAGCACCGCGCAGTTGGTGGTGATCAGCGGCAGGAAGATGCCCAGCGCGCGGAACAGCGCGGGCGAGAACTTCTTCATCACCATCTCCACCAGTTGCACGGCGGAGGCGATCACCGCGATATAGGCGATCAGGCGCAGGAACTCCAGATCGAAATGGGTCAGCAGCTGGTTCAGCGCATAGCTGCACAGCGAGGCGACCAGCATCACGAAACTGGTGGCGATGCCCATCGGCACGGCGGTCTCCAGCTTGCCGGACACACCGAGGAAAGGACACAGACCGAGGAACATCGCCAGCACGAAGTTGCTGGAGAGTACGGTGATGATGAAGATCTGGCCGAGTGTCTCATGCTCCATGTTGAGCCTCCTTGCGTTTGGCCAGCCAGGCGAAGAACAGCAGCCACAGACCGAGCACGAAGAAGCCGCCCGGCGGCAACACCATCACCACCCAGGGCTGGAACTGGTCGCCGAACAGCGAGATGCCGAACAGCTTGCCCGCGCCGAGTATCTCGCGCACGCTGCCCAGCGCGAACAGGCCGATGGTGAAACCGATGCCCATACCCAGCGCGTTCACCATCGCGGAGAACGGCGGGTTCTTGGCGGCGTGCGCCTCAGCGCGGCCGAGGATGATGCAGTTCACCACGATGAGCTGGATGAAAGCGCCCAGTGCTTCATACAGCGCGAGGCTAACCGCCTGGATGATGTAATCGACCAGCGTGACGAAGGTGGCAATGATCACGATGTAGGTGGCGATGCGCACTTCCCGGGGGATGAAGCGGCGCAGCATGGAGATCAGCGTGCAGGAGCAGATCAGCACGAAGGTGGTGGCCAGCCCCATGCCCAGCGCGTTGAACGCCGACACCGTCACCGCCAGCGCGGGACACATGCCGAGCGCCATCACGAACACCGGGTTCTGTTTCCAGATACCTTCCAGCAACTGCTCCATGTTGCTCGCCTGCAAGGGTTGGCTGCTCATTGCATGCCTCCATTCTGTTTCACGGCTTCCAGATGCGGCACCAGCAAAGGCAGCAGACGCTGTGCGCTGTCGTTGATGCCGCGCCCGACCGCCTTGGAAGTGATGGTCGCGCCCGCGATGGCGTCGATCTCCCAGCCGAACTGTTTGCTGCCGTGCTTCACCGTCTTCACGGTATTGAACAACGATTTCATGTCCGGCGTCAGGCTCACGTCCAGATGCTCGAAGCTTTGCAGGAACACCGGGTCGGTGATGATCTTGTCGCCGATGCCGGGCGTCTCGCGCATATGCGTGACGCGGATACCGAAGATGCATTCGCATGCGCGTCGATAACCGTACAGCACGCGCACCGTATCGGCATAACCGCGCGCCGCGCCCTCGGCGGCGATGGCGTCCAGCTTGCCGTCTTTGTCATAGGCCGCATAGAAGCGCACCGCGCCCGCAGCCGGATCGCCCTTGGCGGGCGAGATGCCTTTCGCACTCGCATCGTATTCGACGATCTCTGCCGCGTTGGGGATCAGTGCGCGCACGCTGCGTTCCAGCACCACCTTCTTGTTGGCGGCGATGGCCGGTTGCGTCCATTGCCACACCGCCACAATGAGGCCGCCGCACAGCGAGGTCACCAGCATCAGCGTGCGCACCATGCGCAGGCTGTTCACCGGCGGCACGACGTGAATGGGTTGCTGGCCGCTCATTTTTTACGCGCTCCGAACACCTTGGGTTGCAGATATTTATCCAGCAGCGGCGCGAGCGCGTTGCCGAACAGGATGGCGTACATCACGCCCTCGGTGAGACCGCCGAAATAGCGGATCAATATCGTCACCGTGCCGATGATCGCGCCGTAGGCCCAGATCGCGCGGGGGCTGACCGGCGAGGTCGCCATGTCGGTGGCCATGAACAGCGCGCCCAGCATCAGGCCGCCGGACAGCAGCACCAGATGCGCGGGCGGATATTCGTCGCCGCCGAACAGGCGGAAGGCCAGTGCCAGCAGCAGCGCGCTGCCGACCACCGCCACCGGGATGCGCCAGTCCATGAATTTGCGCGCGATCAAGTACAGGCCGCACACCAGCAACAGCAGGGCCGAGGTCTCGCCGGTGGAGGCGGAGGCCGCGCCGGTGATCATGTCCTGCACCGGATAGACGAAGTGTTCGAACTTCCAGCGCGCCAGCGGCGTGGCACCGGTGAAACCGTCCACCATGTTGGCGCTCACCCAAGTGGTGATGTCGTTCGGCTGCATCAGCGGCAGCGTCAGCGAGGAAGGGATGAACTCAACGAAGCGTTGCGGCGTGAAGGCGGGTGCCCAGGTGGTGATGGCGGTGGGGAAGGCGGCTTGCACGAAGGCACGGCCGACCAGTGCCGGGTTGAACGGGTTGTGGCCCAGACCGCCGAACAGCGACTTGCCCAGCCAGACTGCCGCGAAACCTGCCACCGCGCCCATCCACAGCGGAAAGGCGGGCGGCAGCGTCAGCGCCAGCAGCACGCCGGTGATGGTGGCGCTCCAGTCGGACAGGGTGTTGACCGTGCCGGACATCTTGTTGGAGATGCGCTCGGCGGCCAGGCAGGACAGCGTGACGGTGACGATCAGTGCCAGCGAGGACAGGCCGTATTGCCAGATGGAGAAGGCGCATACCGGCAGTAGCGCATACACCACATGGCGCATGAGGGTGGGGACGTCGCGCCCGCTGTGCAGGTGCGGCGAGGCGCGCAGTTGCATGCTCAAGTCGGTTTCCTTTCGCGCAAGAAAGCCTTGGCCGCGCGGAACTGTTGCACCAGCGGGATGTGCGACGGGCACACATAGCTGCAACAGCCGCATTCGAAACAGTCGCCGAGATGATAGTGCTCGGCCATCTCGTCGAACTCCAGTTTAGCCGACAGCATGCCCAGTTGTGACGGATTCAAACCCATCGGGCAGGCGTTCACGCATTCGGAACAGTGGATGCACGCCCAGCTCTGTTTGGTGATGGGTTCCAGCATGCGCTTGTCGAACACCAGGATGCCGGAGGTGCCCTTGCTCACCGGGATGTCCAGCGTGCTGGCGGCCTGTCCCATCATCGGCCCGCCGAGGATGACCTCGCGTTCCTTGCACTCCGGGTCGCCCGCCCAGTCGAGGATGCTGCGCAGTGTGGTTCCGAATGGGATCCAGTAATCGCCGGGTTTTTTGATGCCGGGGCCGGCCAGTGTCACTACGCGTTCGATCAGGCCCTGACCTAGCGGCAGCAGACGGCCGAGCAGCGCCAGCGTGCCGACGTTGTGCACCACCAGTCCGAGCTGGCTGGGCAGGCCGCCGTTCGGCACATCGAGGCCGAGCAGCGATTTGATCAGCATCTTCTCCGCGCCCTGCGGGTATTTGGTGGCGACCGCCTGCAGCGTGATGCTGCCGTCCGCAGGCAGATGCGGGCGGATGGCAGCCATCGCATCCAGCTTGTTGTCTTCCACGCCGATGATGGCGCGCGTGGCACCGCTGGCGCGCAGTGCGATGCGGATACCGGCCAGCAACTCGACCGGCCATTCGCGCATCAGCTTGTAGTCGCAGGTGAGGTAAGGCTCGCATTCGCAACCGTTCACGATCAGCGTATGCACCTGTTTGTCGGCGGGCACGTTCAACTTGGCATGGCTGGGGAAGGCCGCGCCGCCCAGACCGACCATGCCGATCTGCTGGATGGCGGTGATCAATTGCGCCTGATCCATGCTGTCCACATCTTGCGGCAGACTGCAGCGCACTTCCTGCGTGGAAGCTTCATACACGCGCAGCACGATGGCATCGGTCCACGCGCCGCGTGTGTTGGGGCGCGGCGTGATGGCTTCGATCACGCCGTCGGCCGGGGCGTGGATGGGCGCGGACACAGGCCCGTCGCAACGCGCGATGAGCTGGCCGCGCGCCACTTCCTCGCCGACCGCGACCAGCGGCAGCGAGGGCTTGCCGATGTGCTGTGCCAGCGGCAGCACCAGCTTGCGCGGGAAGGGCATGCGCTTGATCGGCTGATCGAGCGTGCCCTTGTGCGGCGCGGGGTGGACGCCGCGCTGGAATCCACCGCGACGCCAGGAAGAAAAAAGTGAAGCAAGCCCGTGGGAAGGATGTTGTCCTTCCACCAAGGGGAGATGCGCGGGGGGCGCAGGGAGGAGAGAGAGCCCCTTTGCCGAACCTGCTTCACTGTAAACCGGTCGATCCATTTTTTGTGTGATGGATCAGTTGAACTTGGCTGCCCGGGCAACGAGTTTGTCCAGATTGGGCTCGCTGCTGTTCCATGGGGTGCCCGGATGGATCACGCCTGCGGTGCACTTCTCCGCTGCTTTGACGATCTCCAGATAAGAGCCCGCTTTCGGGTCGACAACAATTGCTTTCTTCGTTTCATTGTAGGCAAACACTTTGGGGTTGATATTCATGCACTCGTCGCAGGCCGTGCATTCAGGTGTGTCGATCCACACGGCCTCATAGTTCTCCGCGTTGGCGGCCGGGGCGGATGGACCGCCTGCCGCCGTGCTCGTCACTTGCGGGGCGGGTGAGCCGCCGCTGATGCCGGAAGACAGTTGCTGGATCAGTTCGCGGCGCACGCGATCCGCGATGACCGTCTCGTCACCGACCGCGCGACCGACAGCGGCCACATCCTTCAACTGCTGCCAGAACTGCTGGCGCTCTTCGCAGGAGTTCACCAGTTCCTGCGACACCAGTGCGCGCATCAGACGCTGTTTCTTGTCCACTGCCCAGATGAAGGGGAACTTGCCGTCGCGTTCGTCCGCATCCAGCTTGAGGAAGTCGGCCAGCAACACCATGTCGTCGTTCCATGTGTCGGGCGGTGCCTTCTTGAACTGCTTGGCGAAGCGGCCTTCGGAGAGCGCGAAGTCGGCGAAGGTCAGCGGCAGTGTCATCTTCTGCGGCTGGCCGTTCTCGTCGAGGTAATCCAGGCTGTACTCGATCCAGTCCTTGTCCAGGGACGGGTTGCCTTCCAGACTCACGCACTCGGAGAAGGTGACGCCCGCATCCGGATCGTAGCGGAACAGCGGGTAGGCGCGCGATTCCACCGCCAGCTTGCTCTGCTGGGTCAGCGTGTCGTCGCCCACACCGTGCTCGGGCGGACACACGGCATACACGTTGAACAGTGCCGGGCGGCGGCTGTTGAGGCCGTCGATGTAGCTCTCGATCAGGTGGGTCGGGTGGGCGACGCTGCCCTGCAACACATAGGAGGTGCGATGGGTCATGCCGATCAGGCTGATCTCTTTGCGGATCTCGGTCTTGCCGTGGCCCTTCTTGCCGTACGGCGACATGTCGGCCACCTGGCTGATGAAGCCCGAGGTGCATGCCTGTCCGCCGGTGTTGGAATACACCTGTGTATCCACCACCATCACCTTCACCGGCATGCCGGACATCAGCATGCGCGACAGGTTCTGGAAGCCGATGTCGTACATCGCCCCGTCGCCGCCCATGGCGACCACCGGCGGGCACAGATGCCATTCTTCATCCGACAGTTGCTGCCAGTTGAAGTGGGAGAAGAACGCGGCGTCGTCGGCGGCGGCATAGCCGCGTTCCAGCTCGATCTCGGCCATGCGCACCGCCTTGAAGCCGTCGATCATCTTGGCCATGTGGCCCTCGAACACGCCCATCGCCACCGACGGCGAATCCTGGAACAGGTGCGAGGTGAACGGGAAGGGATAGGGGCTGAACGGGAAGGTCGATGCCCACACCGAGGTGCAGCCGGTGGAGTTGATCACGCCCATGTGGGCGCGGCTGCGCGGGCCGGTGTAGGCATCGCGCAGGTCGACCAGTTTCTCCAGCAGCTGGCTCACCCAGCGCAGCCAGTCCTGGTCGATAGGCTCGCCGCCTTGGGCCAGCGCGGACAGGGTCAGGTCGCGGCCCTGATTGGCTTGCACGGCCTGCAGCAGGGCATGGGTGTCGGTCAGGTTCACCGTGGACGACAGCTTCATACGCAGGTGGTTTTCCAGTTGGCCGATCAGCGTGTCCAGCTTGGCGACGAACTTCTTCACGCGTGGCTGCATCAGCGCGGTGACAGTGCTGGTGAACAGATGGATGGCGGTCTTCTCGCCGCAACCCAGACAGGCGCCGTCGCCGCTGACCATGGAGTTGTAGTTGTGCTTGTCCAGCAGCAACGTCTCCAGCGCGCCGACCTTCTCGTCCAGATCGTCGATGCGGCTGAACTGCGCCGGTGTAGTCGGCAGTTCCATCCAGAAGTCCCATTCCTTGCGCAGTGTCTCGATGCTGTCGGGGGTCTGCGTCACCATCTTCAGTGCGTTGTCGTCGCACACTTCCACGCACACCGCACAGCCTTTGCAGGTGTAGGGATTGACGGTGATGGAGAACAGGCCGCCCGCACCTTTCTCCTTCTTCTCTTTTTGTGTCCAGTACGGTTTGGTGGTGGCGAACTTGAAGTCGCCCAGCTTTTCGCGCAGCAGATTCAGCTCCACTTCCAGCCGGCCGCGCTCGTCGCCCTGTGTGGGGTCTTCAGTGAACGCTTCGGTGATGGCGTTGCCGATCAGGGCGCGCACGTCGAGGCCGTCGCGCTCCAGCATGCCGCGCAGTTTCTTGTCGATGGCGCGGCTGAACTTGCGCAGGAAGCGCGTCGGGCGACCGCCAATCTCTATCATCTGGATGGCGGTGTTGAGGATGTCGCTGCTGGTGGATACCAGACCGGGGATGGCGTTGTCCGGGCACTGTGTGTAGCACTCGCCGCAGGCGGTGCAGTTCTCGGCGATCCATTCCGGATGTTCGAAGCGGATCTGTGTCATGTCGCGGTACACGCCGGTGGCAGCGGGGATCAGCGCCAGACCCATGAACGGATCGACCAGATTGTCCGAACCTTGGCCCTTCATGTAGAAGCTGCCGGTCTGTTCCCAGAAACGGTGGATGTCGGTCGCGCCGCCGTCGCCTTCCGGCAAGTGCTTGAGCATCATCGGCAGCACGGGCGCGAGCTTGGCAATGGCCTGCTGGCGTGCGCCGACCTGCTTGGCGGATGCGGGGATCTCATAGATCTCCTCGTAACCGCGGCGTACCACGCGCAGGTTGTCCTCGACGATGCGCTTGCCCTTCTTGCCGAACTTGGCTTCCAGTTGGTTCTCGATGGCCTGGAACAGGTTCTCCTCAGTCAGACCCGCGCGCTCCTTTACATCGGAAGCGTGGAAGAACGCGCCCTGGAAGGCGTTGCCTTGCATGCGCAGTTGCAGGTCGACGTTGGAAGATTCCTCGCGGGCGATCTTGAACGCGTCCAGATAGAACACGCGGATGTCGTTGTCCACGATGTATTTCTGCGTGTGTGCGGGGAAGGTGGCCCACACTTCTTCAGCCGTGGCGAGGTTGCTCTGGATGATGAACGCACCGCCTTTTTTCAGGCCGGCGACGGCGTTGGTGTGCAGGAACACTTGCGGGTCGGGCGACAGCGCCACGTCGATGGCGGTGTATTCGCAGTTGATGCGGATCGGCTCCGGTGCGGCGGACAGATAATAAGTCGTCGGCTGGCCCTTCTTCTCGGAACCGTATTTCGGATTGGCTTTGATGTCCCAGCCCAGCAGTTCGAACAAGGTCATGGCCAAGTTCTTGCCGGTGGTCACCGCGCCCCAGCCACCGATGGAGTGCATACGCACAGCGATGGCACCCTTGGGCAGCAGGTTCGGGTTCTCTGAACCGCGCAGCGCCATCTGTTTGATGTTGGGATAGGCTTCCAGCAGTTCTTGCTGGCGCACTTCCTGTTTCGGAGTGGCGGATTCGTCGCGCACGAAATCGACCGACAGATAGTAGAACTTGCGATGCGCAGCACCGGGCAGCATGTTCTCCACAGCGGCGATCAGGCCTTCCGGTTGCAGGTCGCGTGAACCCAGACCGTAGCAGCCGGAGTACAGGGAAGGCATGTCTTTCAGGCTGTCATAACAGGCATAGCCCGCGTGGTTGGTCTCACGACCATTCTCCAGGCACTTGGAAACCGTGGCGCGCACTTCGCGCATCAGCGGCAGGTCTTCTGCCAACGGCTGGTCGGTGCGCTCCAGCACGGCCACGCCTTTTTTGCCTTTCAATACCTTGCCCAGTAGGTCGCCGGGGAAGGGGCGGAACATGGTGAGGTTAACCACGCCCACTTTGATCTTGCGATTCTCACGCAGCCAGTCGGCCACGGCGGCGGCCTGCACCGTCATGCTGCCTTGGCCGAGGATGAGGTAGTCGGCATCCTCGCAGCGGTATTCGTCCACGCGTTTATAGCGGCGGCCGGTCAGCTTGTAATACTCATCCATGCACTGCTCCACCAATTGCGGGATGTGCTCGAAGAAGTACGGGCGCTGGGCGGCCACGGCCTGCATGTAGGCATCCTGATTGGTCACGCCGCCGGAGGAGACGGGATTGTCCACGTCCCACAGCAAGGGCACGCGGCGGCGTGTGTCGCCGTAGATCAGGCGCTGGCCGGGGGTGGGGGTGGGGATGATGTCGTCCGAATAACCGAGGTATTCGTCCACCAGTGCGCGCTCCGGCACCAGCACCGGTTCGATTAGGTGGGTGGTGAGGAAGCCGTCCATCGCCACCATGGCCGGAGTCAGCGACAGTTCGGCGGTCTTGCGCGCGATCATGTTCAGGTCGGCCGCTTCCTGCGCGTTCTTGGCCATCACCTGGATGAAGCCGGTGTCGTCGGCGCAGTGGTAGTCGTCATGCGCGCAGTGCACATTGAGCGAGTTCTTGGTGATGGCGCGGCAGCCCACGTTCAGTACATAGGGCAGGCGCTTGCCGACCGCGCCGTACAGCGACTCGTGCATGAAGGCCATGCCCTGCGAGGAGGTGAAATTGACCGCGCGCTGGCCGGTCATGGCCAGACCGGCGGTGACACCGGCGGCGGCATGTTCGGATTCCGGCTCGATGAAGATCAGCGGGCGACCGGCCGTGTTGAGGTGGCCGGCGGCGACCGCTTCGGCCCAGTATTCGCCCATCTGTGTGGACGGGGTGATCGGATAAGCGCCCGCACCGTCGGTGGATTCGCGCTCCACCATGATGACGGCAGTGTTGCCGTCGATGGCGTCGCGCACACCGGGATATTTGAATTCGGCCTTCTGCTCGGCACCGGTGATGGCGTCCAGCAACTTGAATTGTTTGATCTTGTTCAACATGGTCGGACTCCTCAAGCTTCTGCCGTGGCGGGCAGGGGTTGGATACGGATGATCTTGCGGGCGGCGCGGCCCTTGTCGGCACGCTGGCCGTCCAGCCAGACGATGGCACCGGTGGGGCAACGTTCGATGGCACGGCGGTCGGCCATCGCGTTCTTGCTGTAATCGATGACGGCCAGATTGCGTTCGAGTTTGATCAGGCCGGGCGCGGCATCCATCACACAGCGGCCGCAGGCGGTGCAGGACACTTCGCAGGAATTCTCGGAGGCGCTCGGGTCAGCCTGGTTCTTGCAGGCCACCCACAGTTGGCGCGACACCGGCTCCAGCGAGAACAGCTGCTTGGGGCAGATGTCCACGCAGTCGCCGCAGGCGGTGCACTTTGCCGGGTCGACTTCGGGCAGGCCCTGACGGTTCATGAAGATGGCGCCGAAATCGCACACATGGGAACAATCGCCCAGACCGAGGCAGCCCCATACACAGGAACGTCCGCCGCCGCTGATCACCGCCGCCGAACGGCAGGTGGAATGGCCGACATAGTTGGCGCTGCTCTTGGCGACGTTGTTGCCGCCGGAGCAGGCCAGACGCGCGATGCGTTTCTCAACGTTGCCGAGGTCGATGCCGAGCAGGGAGGCGATGCTTTTATTCTGTTGCGGAGGATTGACGGTGCAGCGTGCGGGCTCGATGGAACCGGCGACCACTTGTTCGGCGAAGTTGCGGCAACCGGCGGTACCACATGCGCCGCAATTGGAGTGAGGCAGCATCTCTTCGACCTGTTCGATGCGCGGGTCTTCGAACACATACAGGCGCTTGCTGGCCAGCGCGAGGAACAGCGCGAGCACGCCGCCCAAAGCGGCCATGAAGGCAGAAGCAAATAAGATCGATTGCAGTGTTTGCATGATGACCCCCCGTATGCGCCTGCCTCGTCGTGCAGTCTGCGCTTTTTCGTAGTGGGAGTAAGGGTAATAAAGTTACAATCATTTACAGAATCAATAATTTCAATTTTAATTATTAGGCGAATAAGTATTAGTTGAGAGGATTGCTATGGCAAAGGATGGTCAGGCGTACTATAAAGACAGCCGAATCAAGCAGATGCGCGCATTCTGCGAAGTGGTGCGCAGCGGTAGCGTGACCCAGGCAGCGCAGAAACTGTTCATCAGCCAGCCTTCCGTCACCTTGCAGATCCAGGCGCTGGAACGCGAATTGAACGTCACTTTGTTCGAGCGGCGTGGCCCGGTGCTCAAGCTCACACCGGACGGCGAGTCACTCTATGCGCTGGCCGAGCCGTTGGTTAAAGGCGTGGACGGCCTGCAGGAGAACTTCGCCGCGTTGCACGGGCGGCTGGAATCCGGCGAGCTCAACATCGGCGCGGGCGAATCCACCATCCTGTATGTATTACCTGAAGCAGTGCGTCGCTTCGTGGCCAGCTATCCCGGCATCCACACCAAGCTGCACAACGTCACCGGCCGCGACGGCCTGAAAATGCTGCGCGCCGACGAGATCGACTTCGCGGTTGGCTCCATGCTGGAAGTGCCGGACGACATCATCTATGAACCGGTGGCCTTGTTCGATCCGGTGCTCATCGTGCCGCTCGATCATCCGCTGGCCGCTTTCGACGAAGTCTCGCTGGAGGCGGTGAGTCAGTACGGCATGATTCTGCCGCCGCGCCATCTCTCCACCTGGAACATCGTGAAATATGTGTTCCAGCAGCACAACCTCACCTTCAAGGTGACGCTGGAGGCGGGTGGCTGGGAAGTGATCAAGAAATATGTAGAGCTCGGCATGGGTATCTCCATCGTCACGGCGATCTGTCTGACCGGTGACGAGAAGCTCAAGTGCATCTCGCTCAAGCAATATTTCCCGCAAAGGGGTTACGGCCTGGTGTTGCGCAAGGGCAAGTTCCTGTCGCCGCAGGCACGGCGTTTCGTCGAGCTGCTGCATGAGGTGTACGGCACTACACCCAGCGCATGATGCTGGCGTTGGGGCGATTGCAGCGAAAATGCCGTCGGGAGTTGCGCGGGTTAGAGAGATAGCGGACTGATTACTTGGTTTCGCCTTCCACCCAATTCTCCAACAACAGACCTGGCACTCTTTCAAACTCGCGCAGGTTGTTTGTAACGAGTGTCAGGCCGTTGCTGCGCGCATGGGCGGCGATGTGCAGATCATTCAAGCCGATCGGCTGCCCCGCTTTTTCAAGCGTTGCCCGGATATTGCCATACTGCCAAGCGGCCTTGTCATCATAGGCAAGCACGTCCAAGCGGCTTACAAAATCTTCCACCACTGCCATATTTCGCGATGAATCACTGCTCTTTTCTGCGCCATGCGCCAACTCCGCCAAGGTGATGGATGAGATTGCCATGCGGCCATGATGCCGATTGAAAATATCAAGCACCGCCAAAGGTCGCTGCTTGATCACGTAGATAACGATGTTGGTGTCGAGCAGATACTTCAACATGGCGTTGCCTACAGACTTTCGCGCTCGGCCTGGATCTGGCTTGCGCGTTCGGACATGAAGTCCGGCGTTGGCATGGTTGAGCCCATAAAGAAGCTATCCCAAGAAGAAGTGGCAGGCGAGATGATCCTCTCCAGCCCCTTGCTGCGTACCTCGACCTTTTTTACCGAATCAGGGAAACGCATTTCAGCGGGCAAGCGAACCGCTTGCGTGCGGTTGTTGTTAAACACGGTAGTGACGGACATATTGGCCTCCAAATGATGCGCTATACTTTAACTATATACACGCAAGGATATAGCTGTCAATGCGCTTGTGCTTATTGTCACCTGCTGGCTCACATTCAAATCCTGCAAGGCCAACTTGACACATTCAGTCGCTTGACTTAATCGTTTGACTGAAATATCGTGCGCTCCCTGTCCACGCAGCTGGAGCGAAGTTGAGTCCAACCACCAAATCCTGTTGTCCCCTGATGAATATGGCGCAGCGCCTGCTGGGCCATGCGCCCAGTTCACAGGAAGAGACGCGCTGGCGACTGCTGCAGGCGGGCACCGAGGTGTTCGCCGAGCTCGGTTTCAAGGCGGCGACCACGCGCGAGATCGCGCGCCGGGCCGAGGTCAATCTGGCTTCCATCCATTACCACTTCGGCGACAAGGCCGCGCTCTACCGCGAAGTGTTCCGCCTGCCTTTCCTGAACGAATGCAATACCTTCGCCACGCTGGATGTGGAGGCGGTGCCGCTGGTTGAAGCCTTGCGTGCGCTGTACATCTGGATGTTCCCCCCGCAGGCAGAAGCAGACCCCATGCTGCAGCAGTTCATGCGCCTGCATGCGCGCGAGGAAGGCGACCCGAGCGGTGTGTTGGGCGATGCCATGGTGCAAGCTTTCCGCCCCAATCACGAGAAGTTGCTTGCTTTGCTGTGCCGCGAATTGCACTTGAGCGCGGCGGATGATGACTTGCAGCGGCTGGCATTTAGTCTGGTCGGCTTGGCGACGGTCTATATGCATGGCGGTCGCAGCGCGGTCGAAGCATTTGCACCGCAACTGCTGAAGGGCGTGCCGGCACGCGAAACGATGGTGGAACGATTGGTGGAACACGCGCTGGCATTGATCGCCAGCGAGAAGAACAGACGCATGGCATCGCAAAAGGAAAACACATGATGAAGACATATATCCTCGACAACAAACCGCTGGTGGTCAAACTGATGCTGGCAGCACTGGTGCTGGGCGGCGGCGCGATCTGGCTGGCGGGCAGCAGCGTGGCGGAAGAGGCGGCAACGGCTTCTGCCGCGACCGGTAGACCTGCATTGACGGTGCGCACTGCTGTATTACAGGAAGACAAATGGTCGGAGACCTTGTCGGCCAACGGCAGTATCTTGCCTTGGCAGGAAGCCATCATCGGTTCGCAACTGCAGGGCGTGCGCATCGCCGAGGTGAAGGTCAGCATCGGCGACCGGGTGCGTCGCGGTGAAGTGCTGGCGACGCTGGATAACGCGATACGACAAGGTGACGACGGCTCGCCGCAGGGCAAGATCCTCGCCCCGGATGACGGTGTGATCTCATCCGCCAGTGCCAATGTGGGCTCCATGCCGCAGGCCGGTTCCGAACTGTTCCGTCTGATCCGCAAGGGGCGCCTGGAATGGCGCGCGGAACTGACGGCGGATGAGCTGATGCGCTTGCGTCGCGGTATGAAGGCGCGCGTGATGCTGGTCGGCGGGCGCACCCTGAACGGCAACGTGCGCGCCATCTCGCCGTCGGTCGATCCGAAAACGCGCTATGGCTATGCGCTGGTGTCGCTGGACGACAGCAACGGCGTGATCGCAGGCGCCTTCGCGCGCGGCACATTCGATATAAGCGGCGCGCGCAAAGTGCGCTGGCTGCCGGCCAGTGCCGTGTTGCAACGCGGCAGTCAGAGCCATGTGCTCGAGGTCGATGTGGAAGGTCGCGTGCACGAGCGCGCGGTCGAGATCGGCCAGCGCAAGGAAGCACGCATCGAGATAAGCAAAGGCTTGCAGGCTAACGTGCCGGTGGTGGAAAGCGGCGGCGCATTCCTGACCGAAGGTGATCTGGTGCGTGTGGTGAAGGAATAAGCGACGGATGCCTCAGAAAATTCGCTTTTGCGGAGTGAAGCGTAAGGCGCCGCGCAGCGAATGACGAGACATACCGAGATGGTAGGTGAGGAGTGAGCGAGCACGCAACGTAGCGATTCGCCCGCAAAACGAATTTAATGAGGTATCCATGAACGTTTCATCTTGGTCTATACGCAATCCCACGCCGGCGATCCTCGCCTTCATCATGCTCACGCTGATGGGGATCATGGGCTTCAAGGCCATGAAGATCCAGCAGTTCCCCGACATCGACCTGCCGACGGTGACCGTGACGGCTTCCTTGCCCGGTGCATCGCCGGCGCAGATGGAGACCGAGGTGGCGCGCAAGCTTGAGAACTCGCTGGCCAACACGCAGGGGCTGAAACATCTGTACACCAAGGTGCAGGACGGCACGGTGATTATCACCGCCGAGTTCCGTCTGGAGAAGGGCACGCAGGAAGCGGTGGACGACGTGCGCGCGGCGGTGACCCGAGTGCGTGCCGATCTGCCGCGCGACTTGCGCGATCCGACCGTGGCCAAGGTGGAACTGGCCGGGTTGCCTATCCTGACTTACACCATCGCTTCGCCCAGCATGAGCGAAGAAGAACTGTCCTGGTTCGTGGACAACAACATCACCAAGTCGCTGCTGTCGGTGCGCGGCGTGGGCGCGGTAGCGCGCGTGGGCGGCGTGACGCGCCAGGTCAGTGTGGAGCTCGATCCGGCAAAACTGCTGGCGCTGAACGCGACGGCCTCCGATGTCTCGCAGCAACTGCGCTTGATCCAGCAGGAAGCATCCGGCGGCCGCGCCGATATCGGCGGCATGGAACAATCGGTGCGCACCATCGCCACGGTGCAGACCGCGCAGGAGATGGCGAAGATCGAAGTCGTGCTGGCGGACGGACGCCATATCCGGCTGGACCAAGTGGCGACGGTCAGCGACACCATCGCCGAGCGGCGCAGCGCGGCTCTGCTCGACGGCCGCGATGTGGTGGGCTTCGAGATCAGCCGCTCGCGCGGCTACGGCGAAGTGGAGGTTGCGGAAGGTGTGTTGCGGGTGCTGGACAAGCTGCGCAGCGAACATCCCGACATCGAGATCACGGAAGCCTTCAACTTCGTAGACCCGGTGGAAGAGAATTACATCGGCTCGATGAATCTGCTGTACGAGGGCGCGATACTGGCGGTGCTGGTGGTGCTGGCCTTCCTGCGCAACATACGCGCCACCATCGTGGCAGCGACGGCTTTGCCGCTGGCGGTGATTCCCACTTTCGCCGTCATGTATTTCATGGGCTTCTCGATCAACGTGGTGACGCTGCTGTCGCTGTCGCTGGTGGTCGGTGTGCTGGTGGACGATGCCATCGTCGAGATTGAGAACATCATGCGCCATCTGGAGATGGGCAAGACGCCGTATCAGGCGGCGATGGAGGCGGCCGACGAGATCGGACTGGCGGTGATCGCCACCACCTTCACGCTGATCGCAGTGTTCCTGCCGACCGCGTTCATGAGCGGCGTGCCGGGCAAGTTCTTCGTGCAATTCGGCTGGACAGCGGCCATCGCGGTGCTGTTCTCACTGGTGGTGGCGCGCATGCTGACGCCGATGATGTCGGCCTACATCCTGCGCCCGCGTGTGTCGCACGAGTTGCCCGGCTGGATCACGCTGTATTTGAAGTGGGCCACGTTCTGCCTGAAGCACCGTGTGCTGACCCTAGTCGGCGCGGCGGTGTTCTTCTTCGGTTCGTTCGCGCTGGTGCCCTTGCTGCCGACCGGATTCATCCCGCCGGACGACCTGTCGCAATCGCAGGTGACCATCACCCTGCCGCCCGGCAGCACCTTCGAGCAGACCTACCGCATGGCCGAGCGCACGCGCGACATCGTGGCGCAGAACCCGCATGTGAAGCTGATCTATACTGCCATCGGCGGCGGCAGCGCGGGCGGCGACCCGTTCGCGCCGCAGGGTGCGGCCGATGTGCGCAAGGCCGTGCTGACGCTGAACTTCACGCCGCGCCAGCAGCGCGACATCAAGAAGCAGGACATCGAGGGGCAGTTGCGCGAGGCATTGCAGGTGCTGCCGGGCGTGCGCGTCAAAGTCGGCCTGGGCGGCTCCAACGATAAATACATCTTGGTGCTGGCCGGTGAGAACGGACAGGTGCTGAGCGAACATGCACAGAAAGTGATGCGCGACCTGCGTACCATCCCCGGCATCGGCAACGTCACCTCGACTTCCAGTCTGGTGCGTCCCGAGTTGGTGGTGCGGCCTGATTTTGCGCGTGCGGCTGATCTGGGCGTGACGTCGGCGGCCATCGCCGACACTTTGCGCATCGCCACGGCGGGCGATTACGACCAGGCGCTGGCCAAGCTCAACCTGTCCGACCGGCAGATCCCGGTGGTGGTGAAGTTGCGCCCCGACGCGCGGCAGGACCTCGAACTGCTGTCCCGACTGGTGGTGCCGGGCGCTCGCGGCCCGGTGATGCTGGGCAACGTGGCTGACCTCAGCATCGAGAGCGGGCCGTCCGAGATCGACCGCTACGACCGCATGCGTAACATCAATTTCGAGATCGAGCTGAACCAGCAGCCGCTGGGCGAAGTGGAGGCCAGAGCGCTGGCCCTGCCCAGCCTGACGCAACTGCCGCAAGGGGTGAGCGTGGCGACGGTGGGCGACGCGGAGGCAATGGGCGAACTGTTCCAGAGCTTCAGTCTGGCCATGCTGACCGGTGTGCTGTGTATCTATATCGTGCTGGTGTTGCTGTTCAAGGACTTCATGCAACCGACCACCATCCTGGCCGCGCTGGTGCTGTCGGTGCCGGGGGCGTTCCTGGCACTGTTCATCACCCAGACCGCGCTGTCCATGCCGTCCATGATCGGCCTCATCATGCTGATGGGCATCGCCACCAAGAACTCCATCCTGCTGGTGGAATACGCCATCGTGTCGCGGCGCGAACGCGGCATGAACCGTGCCGAGGCGCTGCTGGATGCGTGCAAGAAACGCGCGCGCCCCATCGTGATGACCACGCTGGCGATGGGTGCCGGCATGCTGCCGGTGGCGCTGGGTATCGGCGTCGACCCCAGCTTCCGCGCGCCGATGGCGATCGTGGTGATCGGCGGACTGATCACCTCCACCTTCCTCAGCCTGCTGGTCATTCCGGTGGTATTCACTTACGTGGACGACGCTATCCAGTGGATGCTGGGGATGGTGAACAGGCTGCGCAGGCATACACCGGCCGCGAGCGAGGTCAAGGCAGGTTGAGGGCGATAGGGGGTGTTGCTATACTCCCGCGAGATAAAGCCCATCGGATGGCGATACGAACAAGGAGAGAGTAATGAATCTGGAACAAGCACGCTTCAACATGATCGAGCAACAGATCCGCCCGTGGGACGTGCTCGACCCCAAAGTTCTGGAACTGCTGAAGGTGGTGCGCCGCGAACAGTTCGTGCCGGCAGACAGCAAAGGTCTGACTTTCGTCGATGGCGAGATCCCGCTGGGTCACGGCGCGAGCATGTGGCAGCCTAAGATCGAAGCGCGCGCGGTGCAGGCGCTGGCCTTGCAGCCGACCGATAGCGTGCTGGAGATCGGCACCGGCAGCGGCCATCTGACCGCCTTGCTGGCGCGTCTGTCCGCACAGGTGACCAGCGTGGAGATCGAGCCGGAACTGAGCAGCATCGCCACGCGCAATCTGGCGACGCACAATATCGACAATGTCACGCTGCAGGTGGGTGATGCCGCGCAGAGCTGGGGCGAAGCCGAATACGACGCCATCGTGCTGACGGCTTCGGTGCCGATGGTGCCGGAAGCCTACAAGCAGCAACTGAAGGTCGGCGGCCGTCTGTTCGCCATCGTCGGCGACGCGCCCGCGATGCATGCGCAACTGATCACCCGTACCGGTGCCGATAGCTTCGAGACCAAGACGTTGTTTGAGACCGCAGTCGCGCCGCTGCGCAACGCAACGCAGCCGCAACGCTTCGTATTCTGAAGTTCGACTGATCACTTAAGCTTGCCTCGATCGGGGCAAGCATATAATATTAGCCAATTCTAATATTATAATGGAGCACACTATGAAACCGTCCAGAACCATCTTGAGCGCGCTACTGGCGGCAATGTTCGTCGCGCCGGCTTCGGCGGCCGATTTGATCGACATCTACCGCGCCGCCCAGACGCAGGACGCGGTGTACGCCGCCGCGCGCGCGGCGCAGCAGGCCGGGCAGGAAAAGCTGAGCCAGGGCCGTGCACTGCTGATGCCCAGCGTCAACCTGAACGCCAACACAGCGTACAACGACGTGAACGCACCCTACGGCGCCAACAAATACAACAGCCACGGCTATGGTGTGACGGTCACGCAGCCGCTGTTCCGCGAGCAGAACTGGGCCGCATACAACCAGTCCGAGTTGCAGGTCGTCATCTCCGATGCACAGTTCAAGGCCGCCCAGCAGGACGTCATCCTGCGCAGCGCGCAAGCCTATTTCGACGTACTGATCGCGCAGGACACAGTGCAACTGATTGTGGCGCAGAAGTCGGCCATCTCGCAACAGCTGGAACAGGCAAAGCGCAATTTCGAAGTGGGCACCGCCACCATCACCGATACCCACGAAGCACAGGCCCGTTTCGATCTGACCCTGGCCCAGGAACTGGCCGCTGCCAGCGACCTGGAAGTGAAGCGTCATGATCTGCAGCAGCTCATCAATGCGGATGTTCCGGCGTTGAACGTGCTGGGTGCAGGATTCAATCCGGTCGCCCCGGAGCCCGCCGATGTACAGAAGTGGATAGAGGATGCCAAGCTCAACAACGTGCAAGTCAAGATCGCCGAGGCGGCCTACGAACTGGCGGACGAAGAGGTCGCGCGCAATCGCGGCGGCCACCTGCCGACGCTGGATCTGGTCGGCAGCTATTCCAAGAACACCGGCTGCGCCTTCACCAGTTGCGGCGATACGCGCAGCACCTCGGTCGGTCTGCAGTTGAACATGCCGCTGTTCCAGGGCGGTGCGACCCAGTCGAAATGGCGCGAGGCGGATGCCAACCGCGAGAAAGCCAAACAGGATCTGGAGAATGCCCGTCGCAATGTGGCCGTGCAGACGCGTCAAGCCTATCTGGGCGTGGCAACCGGTATCGCACAAGTGCAGGCGCTGCAGCAGGCATTGAAATCAAGCGAGAGTCTGCTGGCCGCCAGCAAGCTGGGTCAGGAAGTCGGCGTGCGTACCAGCCTGGATGTGCTCAATGCGCAACAGCAGATGTACTCGACACGGCGCGACCTGTATCAGGCGCAATACAACTATCTGGTCAGCAACCTCCGTCTGAAAGCGGCAACGGGGAATCTGCAGGAAGCGGATCTGGAGCGGGTGAATCAGGCGCTGCGCTAAGCAGCGTCAACTGGCGGGGTCTGAAAGCAACAGCTGCAGGCACTCCGCCAGATCCTCTTCCCACTGCGGCAGAATTAAGCCGAATACATCCTTGATTTTCTCGGTCGACAGCACCGAATTCGCCGGCCGCGTAGCCGGTAGCGGATATTCGCGGGTGGGGATGCCTTGGATGGCCAGGGGTTTGTCGCGAAGCACGCGGTCATGCAAGCGAGCCAGCCGCACAATCTCTTGCGCATAGTCATACCAGTTGGTACTTCCAGCTGCAGTGAGATGATAGAGCCCCAGCTTGGAGTCCTCCGGCCGCATCATGAGCTGCTGCAGTATGTTCGAAGTGTTTTGTGCCAGTAACCTTGCCCAAGTCGGCGCGCCAAACTGGTCGTTCACGATACGCAGCGAATCGCGTTCCCGCGCCAGCCGCAGCACAGTCTTTACGAAATTCCCGCCGTGCACGCCATAAACCCAGCTGGTGCGCAGGATGAGATGTCTGCCACCAACCGCCTGTATCGCTTGCTCGCCAGCCAGCTTGGTCTTGCCGTAGACGCTCTGCGGGTTAGGAGTGTCGTGCTCCGAGTACGGTACGGCCTTGCTGCCGTCGAACACGTAATCGGTCGAATAGTGGACCAGCAAGGCATCAGACAACCTCGCCTCTTCAGCCAGGATGCCGGGTGCGGTACCGTTCACGGCCTGCGCCAGATCCGGTTCGCTCTCGGCCTTGTCTACCGCCGTATAGGCGGCCGGATTGACGATGATGTCGGGGCGGTATTGTCGCAGTGCGGCACGGATCGCGTCGGGGCTGCCAAGGTCGAGTTGTTGGCGCGTCAGCGCGACGACCTTGCCCAGCGGCGCCAGTGCACGCTGCAACTCCCAGCCAACCTGCCCGTTGGCACCGGTGAGCAGGATGGTCCTCAAGCGAACACTTCCGCCTCGCGCATGGGCTTGCCCAGTGCATCCTTGGTGGACAGTAACGGATCGCCTGACAGCGGCCAATCGATGGCAAGTTTCGGATCGTTCCACAGGATGCAGCGTTCGTGCTCCGGTGCCCAGTAGTCGGTGGCCTTGTACAGGAAATCGGCATACTCGGACATCACCAGAAAGCCATGCGCAAAACCCTCGGGTATCCACAGCATGCGTTTGTTCTCGGCACTGAGGTTGACGCAAGCAGCTTGACCGAAGGTGGGTGAGCTTCGGCGAATATCAACAGTGACATCGAATATCTCTCCGGAAGTTACCCGGACAAGTTTGGCTTGCGTCTGCTGTACCTGATAATGCAGACCACGTATGACTCCCTTAGCGGAGCGGGAATGGTTGTCTTGCACGAATTTAACCGAACGACCAATTAGTTGTTCGAACTCACTTTCGTTATAACTCTCATAAAAGAAACCGCGGGAATCCCCAAACACATCAGGCTCGATGATCAGCAAATCCGGGATGCGTGTCGCGATGACCTTCATTTCAGAAGACTTCCTTAAAAATGGAAAGTAGATACTGGCCATAGCTGTTCTTGATCAGAGGTTGAGCCAACGCCTCCAGATCCGCGCGTGAAATATAGCCGCGTCGATAGGCTATTTCTTCCGGGCAGGCGATCACCAATCCTTGTCTTTTTTGAAGTGTTTGAATGAACAGCGATGCATCCATTAATGAATCATGCGTACCCGTATCCAGCCAAGCGCTGCCACGCCTGAATATTTTTACGTCTAGAGTGCCGCGTTCAAGATAGATCTGATTGATGGTGGTTATCTCAAGTTCGCCACGGGAGGAGGGCTTGATGGACTTGGCGATATTAACGACATCATTGTCATAGAAATAAAGTCCGGTGACCGCATAGTTCGACTTCGGGACCATTGGCTTTTCCTCGATGCTCAGAGCCTGACCATTAGCATCAAACTCAACGACACCATAGCGCTCCGGATCGGTAACGCGATAGGCGAAAACGGTCCCTCCCTCCTTCTTGCTGGTGGCAGCAGAAAGCAAATGTTCGAAGCCGTGACCGTAGAAGATGTTGTCCCCCAGGACGAGTGCGCAACTGTCGCTGCCAATGAAATCCTCGCCGATGATAAAAGCCTGGGCCAAACCATCCGGCGAAGGTTGTACGGCGTAGGACAGATCGATGCCCCACTGCTTGCCGTCACCCAACAGCTGTTCGAAGCGCGGAGTGTCCTGCGGCGTGGAGATGATGAGGATGTCTTTGATCCCGGCCAGCATCAGCGTGGTCAGCGGATAGTAGATCATCGGTTTGTCGTAGATCGGTAGCAGCTGCTTGGATACTGGCAGCGTCACCGGATAGAGGCGGGTGCCGGAACCGCCGGCGAGGATGATGCCTTTCATGTCGCGCTCCTGTTCGTGTAGTTCTGCTGCACCCAATTTTGGTAATCACCACTGGTAACGCCCTGCACCCAATCGGTATTCGAGAGATACCACTGAACGGTCTTGCGCAGACCGGTATCGAAAGTCTCCAGCGGTTTCCAACCCAAGTCGTTGGCGATCTTGCTGGCATCGATCGCGTATCGCATATCGTGCCCGGGTCGGTCGGTCACATAGGTGATGAGCTGGCTATGCGGCGCGCCCTGCGGACGAAGCTCATCCAAAATTGCGCAGATGGTCTGCACCACTTCCAGATTGGTCTTCTCGTTCCTACCGCCGATGTTATAGGTTTCGCCCAGCGTTCCCTTCTCCAGCACAAGGCGCAAAGCCCGCGCATGATCATCCACATATAACCAGTCGCGGATGTTGTCGCCCTTGCCATAGATCGGCAAAGGCTTGCCGTTGACGGCATTCAGGATAACCAGCGGAATGAGCTTCTCGGGAAAGTGATAAGGACCGTAATTGTTGGAGCAGTTGGTCGTCACAACCGGCAAGCCATAAGAGTGATGCCATGCTCGAACCAGATGGTCGCTGGAAGCCTTGCTCGCGGAATAAGGCGAGTTTGGTTTATAAGCCGTATCTTCGGTGAAAAAACCTTCGTCGCCCAAGCTGCCATACACCTCGTCGGTGGAGATATGGTGGAAGCGAAAGTCGGCTTTCTTATCGCCTTCAAGGTTGTTCCAGTGGTTGCGTGCCGCCTCCAGCAGGGTATATGTGCCGAAAATGTTAGTCTGGATGAACTCGGCCGGACCGGAGATGGAACGATCCACATGCGACTCAGCGGCCAAGTGCATCAACGCATCCGGCTGGTGCTCGCGGAACACGCGCGCCACTTCGGCGGCATCGCAGATGTCCACTTTTTCGAAAGCGTAGCGAGGGCTGTCCGACACCGAAGCCAGCGACTGCAGGTTGCCGGCATAGGTCAGCTTGTCGACGTTGACGACATGGCAATCGGTTTCGTTGAGGAACTGCCGGAGGACGGCAGAGCCGATGAATCCGGCACCGCCGGTGACGAGTATCTTTTTCATGGGGATCATTTTACCGGATGGATTGATGTCTGCCTCACAGACCAAGGGGCAGGAGGGTTCCTATCAGTTCAGCGGCACGCTCAGTCGCGCCTCGATTGTCGCGGACAAAGTGCTCACCGCATTGCGCCATGTGCTTCATGCGAGGCTCATCGTGTAGCAGGGTGTTCAATTGATGAACCAGATCATCAGCCTGACTAACGCGAAGTGCGGCGCCACTGGCCAAAGCCTGTTCGGTCGCTTGAGCGAAGTTAAAGGTATGCGGACCAACTATCACCGGCTTGGCTACGACGCATGCCTCGATCAGGTTCTGCCCCCCCAGCGGCAACAGACTGCCGCCGATGAAGGCGACATCACAGGCGGCATAGTAGGCGAACATCTCGCCCATGCTGTCACCCAATACCACCTGCGTATCGGCAGCGATGAGCTCATTGCGGCTGCGGCGCTGCAGGCGGAATCCGTGCTGCTCGATCAGGGCGGCTACTTCGTCGAAGCGTTGCGGATGGCGCGGTACGATGACCGTCAGCAAATCATTTACGGTAGCTTCCTTCAGCGCTTCCAGCAGCAATATTTCTTCACCCTCCCGTGTGCTCGCGGCGAGGAAAACCGGGCGGGTTTCACCGAAGTGCTCGCGCAGGTGACGGCCGAGTTCGAGTTGTGCGGCCGGCGGGGCGATGTCGAACTTAAGGTTGCCCATCACCGGCACGGAATGGCCGCTCAGCGAAGACAGGCGCTGCGCGTCGTCATCGGTCTGTGCGGCAATCAGTGTGAGCGCATGCAGGCCATCGTGGGTCAGTCGTGGGTAGCGCGCATATTTGCGCGCGGAGCGTTCTGACAATCTTGCGTTGAGCAACAGCAGCGGTGTCTTGGTGCGCTGGCATGCGTGGATCAGGTTGAACCACACCTCGGTCTCCAGCAATACACCGACCTGCGGCTGGAAATGCTGCAGGAAGCGGCGCACGGCAAAGGGGTAATCGTAAGGCAGGTAGACGCGCAGCACATCGTCGCCGTAGAGCTGCTCGCTGGCTGAACGCCCGGTGGGTGTGGTGTGGGTGAGCAGGATCTGATGTTGCGGGTAACGGGTGCGCAGTTCTTGCACCAATGTGGCGGCGGCGCGTGTCTCACCGACCGAGACGGTGTGCAGCCAGATCACCGGTTTGTCGCTGCGGACGCGGTAGCGCCCGAAGCGCTCGCCGATGTGCTGCAGGTACTCCGGTTGTTTGCGCGCGCGCCAGAGCAGATGCAGCAGTGCATAGGGCAGCAGCAGCCACAGCAGCAGGGTGTAGGCGAGGCGGTTGTCGAACAGCCTCATATGCGGTCACCCAGTGCGCGTGACAATTGCTGCATCACGTCCTCGACCTCGATCAGCGCCATCGCGCCGGAATGGTGCACGCGTGTGTTCCACGGCAGTCGTGCGGGGTCCTTGCCGAGGTACTCGCGCACCGCCTCGTCATAACGATCCACGCAATAGGTCGTGCGCTGGTAGGGGCCGGTGAGTCGCGCGGGCGCGACGGCATAGAGACCGACGACCGGCGTATCGACGGCGCGCGCGAGATGCACGGCGGCGGTGTCCGGGGCGATCAGGACATCCGCCTCGGCGAGCACGGCGGCCAGCTGTTTCGGAGTGGTCTGGCCACACAGGTTCAGCGTGTGAGTGGGGGCGACCTGGGCCAGCCGTTCACATATCGCGCGCTCGTCGGCCGCGTTCCCGCCTGTGATGACGATGCCGCAGTCGAAGTATTTGACCGCCAGTTCGATCACCTTGGCATAACGCGGCGTCAGCCAATTGCGCTCGATCTTGCTGGAGACGGGGTGCAGGGCAATCAGCGGTCGCGGTAATGCGGCGGTCTTCTTACGGGCCCATGCCTGTTCGGCGGTGGTGATCGGGAGTGCCCATTCGGCTCGGGCCGGTGTGCCGGTCAGTTCGGTCACGAACGCGAGGAAGCTGTCGGCGAGATGGTCGTTCTTGAACGGGATGCTGCGGTTGCAGAACAGCCATTGCAGCTCGCGCGCACGGGTGCGGTCAAAGCCGACCTTGATCGGTGCGCGTATGGCCGGATAGAGCAGGTTGATACGCAGGTTGGCCTGCATCGCCAGTACGGCATCGAAGCGGTGTTCACCGAGCAGACAATAAAAGGCGCGATAGTCGGACAGGCTGCGCGGCTTGTCTGTCACCAGAAATTCCACACCGTCCAAGCCTTCCAGCAAAGAGTATGCAAGCGGGCTGGTGATCCAAGTGATCTTGGCGTCGGGCAATTCGTGCCGGAGTGCCCGTATCGCGGCCGCGACCATAACCACATCGCCCAGTGCGGAAAAGCGGACGATGGCGATGTGCTGGGGAGGGGCGTTTGGATCGGTCACGGGCACTCTGCAGAGAGAACAGGGCGGCATTGTAGCGAAATCGATGTGCTCATGGCTTGACACGGTTTACATGCAGCTGCTGTAATACAGTGCGTTCACTGATTGAACATACAAAAAATGCTTGATGAAACCACGCATTACAGTTTGCTGAAGACCTTGGAAGAGAACCCAGGGCTTTCGCAGAGGGAGTTGGCCAAGAAGCTGGGCGTTAGCCTCGGCAAGGTCAACTACTGCCTGAACAAGCTGGTCGAAAAGGGCAGCCTGAAGATCAACAATTTCCGTAACAGTTCAAACAAGCTGGCATACGCCTATCTGCTGACCCCGCAGGGCATAGAGTCACGTGCGCGCATGACCGTCGAGTTCCTGAAAGTAAAGGTGCATGAATATGAGTGCCTGCGCGCAGAGATCGAGGAGTTGCAGCGCGAGGCTGAGCAAAAAGGGTTGCTGGAGAAATTACATGATTGAAGAAAAAACGCTCAAATCCATTGACGTCGTTTGGCATTGCGCAACGGTGACACGCGCTCGCCGTGAGGCTCAAAATAAACATCGTGGTGCCATCCTCTGGTTCACCGGACTATCCGGCGCGGGTAAATCTACCCTTGCTCATGCCGTCGAAGAGGAATTGCACCAACTTGGTTGCCGCACTTTTGTACTGGATGGTGACAACGTACGCCACGGCCTGTGTGGCGACCTAGGATTTTCCAATGAAGATCGCATTGAGAACATCCGTCGTGTGGGTGAAATGGCAAAGCTGTTTTTGGACGCCGGCGTGATTGTGCTGACTGCCTTTATCTCGCCGTTTCGAACTGACCGTGAAAGGGTGCGAAGCATGGTCGAGTATGGTGACTTCATCGAGATCTATTGCGATAGCTCGCTCGAGGTGTGTGAATCGCGCGACGTGAAAGGGATGTACAAGAAGGCGCGGACTGGGCAGATTGCCGAGTTTACTGGCATTTCCTCACCCTATGAGGCTCCCGAGAAGCCGGAGCTGAAGGTGGATACCGGTGGCGAAGAACTTAATAAATGTGTACAGCAAGTGTTAAACGATATAGCGCAGCGCGGAATTGCCGGCAAGATTCAGTCTCGGAAACTAACGTGAAAATAATAGACAAGGTAGCCTTTCTGGTGCACGAACCCGTGATGTACGCGCATTACTCGAGCGTATGGGCTGAGATGGATCGACAGGCGTTTGTAATCGTATTGCTGGGGTCGGCCGCGCGATTGGATGGGCAGGCGGATGAGCGTACTCGTGATTTTCTCAACAAGTTGGCTACTCTAAATTATGAGGTGGTATCTCTGGACGAGATCGTGCGACGAAAAATCAAATACCGGTTCGTTATTAGCAATCACATCATGGGTGGCAGCACAACCCGTCCGACCCAGTTTTCTCGGGAGCAACAACGGCAACGCAGTTACAGGAATTGGAAATGGTATGTGTTAAATACGGCAAGACGCGCGGTAGGTTTGCCCAGAAAATATACGTATGAAATTGATCCGCTTCAATACCTGCCATTGCAGGCTGGCATCGGGCAAATTCGCTTTATGTATGGAGCGGACATCAGCGATGGCTGGTCGCTTGATAAATGGAACGAGATATACGACCTGTTTCTTTGCCACGGAGTAAATGACGAGCGAGAAATCAAAAAAAGATTCAAGGGCGAAACTTTCATAATGGGCTACCCGAGGTATGACGGATATTTTTCTGGCGAAATGGATTTGAGTCGCATAAAAAGCGAATTCGGCCTTTCTGAATCCAGAAAAACGGTGCTGTGGATGCCAACCCTCGGCGGTGAGTATTCATCAATTCCGTTATTTGCGGAACCTCTGTTAGCGTTAAGCGAAAAATACAACCTCGTGGTGAGGCCGCATCCTCTTTCATTCGTTCAGGAAAAGGAATTTATCAGCCTGTTGGAAGATTTAAATTTCAAGATTGATCGTAACGCAGTACGTGATATGAATGAGCTGTTTGGAGTCGCAGATGTAATATTGGCCGACAATGGTGGCACGCCTTTTTCGGCGATCTTCCTGGGGAGGAATGTAGTTTTTCTTGAAGTGCCTGAGGCAGCATCAACGTCATATTTTGCTGAGTCGTCAGTAGTGGAGTTAAAAAATCACTTGCCTGTTATTTCTCATCAAGACATTCACAAACTCGAGAATATGTTGGATTCCGAGGAGTTCTACTCGGAAAACAAACGAAGTGTTGAAGCGCTTTATAAAAAGTATTTCGATTCCCCCAGAGGGGGCGGTGCCAAAAGGGTGGCAGATTTGTTGGGCAGTCTGAAATAAATTCTTCCCAGCAGGAAGACCCATTAAATAGGAATGACTCATGGTTATTTGGATAATTGGCTTGTCGGGCACCGGGAAAACTACACTGGCTAATCAAGTCGTCGAGCGGATCCGTAGAATGAGCGGCAAGGTGGTCTTATTGGACGGAGATTTGATTCGCGCGCTATTTGGCAACGATGTGGATCATACCGTTGAGGGGCGGCGGCGGAATGCCGAAAGGCTTTCGGCTCTTTCAAAATTTCTTGCCGGTCAGGGTATACACGTAGTGGCAGCCGTCCTTTCAATTTTCCCAGAGTGGAGACGCTGGAACAGGGAGAACATTCCGGATTATGCAGAGGTGTACATAAAGGCATCCATGCAAACATTGCTTAGACGGGACATCAAGAATCTGTATGCCAAGGCAATGAGAGGAGAAATTGTAAATGTGGTGGGCGTGGATATTCCATTTCCTGAGCCAGAGAGTCCGGAATTGGTGATTGAAAATGATGCCGACCGAATGGAATTCGGAGAGCTGACCGACAAAATCATGAATCTGGATGTAGTGCGTGAGGCGCTGGGGTTCGCATGAATTTATTGGCGCTGGCTGCCGGATTGGTCGTTGTCGAAGTCGGCCTGCTTGCAATAGTAAGCCTGCAACGGAGAGGCTTTCCGTGGCTGATTACACAAAAGGACGAATTGCCGACCTTTGATGCTGACGCATTGCAGAGATTCATGGATTACAGCTTTGATCCGCATCTGGGTTGGGTGCGAAGAGCCAACTCAAGCGGGATCGAAAATGGCCAAAGTGGTCCCATTTCCTTTCATATTGATGAGCGGGGTTCGCGTGCTGATTCCCTGGCCAAAGAGCCGCCAGTCATAGCGGCTTTCGGCGACTCCTATGCCTTTTGCCGGCAAGTAGAAGATGATGAAACATGGGAAGCTCAGCTGTCGAGCCGAGAGAATTTTGGTGTCTTGAACTTTGGCGTGGGAAATTATGGGGTCGATCAGGCGCTTTTGCGTTATGAGTGTACGGCTTTGCCTGATACGGTCCGAGTTGTAGTGATGGGTTTTGTGCCGGAAACGATCTGTCGGATCCAGTCTTACTGGAAACACTATCTCGAGTTTGGCAACACGTTTGCATTTAAACCGCGATTCATCCTTGACCCAGAGGGCCGATTAGTACTTTTGGAGAATCTGGTGCGGAACTCGGGCGATTTTATAAATATTCGGGGGATACTCCCCGAAATACGCGAAGCAGATGGTTTTTACAAACGGAAATTTAGGTCGCATCAGTTTAGATTCCCCTATACCGCCAGCTTGCTGCGGAATCCATTGAAGCACAGCAAGCTGATGCTAGCGGTGGCAGTGCGAGGAATGGGGCGTGCACTGGGTATTACAAATAGCAGGATAGAGAATCTTCCGTTTACGCTAGTGATGAAAAATAACCTGCGCGATGCTTACCGGTTATATGACGACAGCAAATCAACAAAGTTGCTAAGCGCAATATTGCTGCGATTCAAGGAAGAAGCGCAACGCCGAGGGCATATTCCGCTGGTGGTAGTAATGCCGCAATTGCTCGATTTGAGGTTAAGTAAGAATGGCGCCGCACCCTATCAGGGGTACTTTGCTGAAGTGGCGCACCAGCTATCCGTACTTGATCTTACTGACAGTTTTATAAATGAGGAATTTGAAAAGCTTTACATCAATGATCAATACGGCGGCCATCTTTCGGCTGAAGGAAACCGGCTGGTCGCGGATAAAATTTCAACATGGCTAATGCACAATCATGAATCAGCAAGATAGGAAGCAGAACTAATGAGAATCACTTATCGAAATGCGAACAACAAAGATTACTGGACAAAACGCTGGGATGATATTCCGGCGGATGTGCCGATGGAAAATTTGGACGTATACCCGCTCAAATACGCCCAGATGACAGTAAAAGACAAGGCAGGGAAGATTCTTGAGGCAGGTTGTGGCGCTGGGCGCGTTTTGCGCTATTACCATGATCGTGGTTATGACATTCTCGGATTCGACTTTATCGATGTCGCAATCAGCAAACTCAAGGAAATTGACCCGTCGCTACAGGCTGAGGTGGGGGACATTACTGATCTGAGGTTTGCTGATCAGTCGTTCAAATACGTTCTTGCCTTTGGCTTGTATCACAACCTAGAGCATGGTCTGGAAAAAGCAATTCTGGAAACATATCGGGTTTTGGAACAGGGCGGTGTGGTCTGTGCGTCCTTCCGGGCTGACAATATTCAGACCAGATTGACGGACTGGCTGACAGCCAGAAAAGCGAAAAGCAGTGGGGGCGAAAACAAGGTGCAATCTTTTCACAAGATGAATCTGACCAGAAACGAGTACGAACAGATTTTCACCCGCGCGAACTTTGTTATCGACTTTATCGGCCCGGTGGAGAATAT
>Ga0180732_1000373_pt1 | contig 40736 bp, 35 predicted proteins | sample KR11_01MetaG_FD_148674 | JGI IMG/M metagenome (GOLD analysis project Ga0180732, IMG submission 148674) | Groundwater microbial communities from the Olkiluoto Island deep subsurface site, Finland - KR11_0.1 MetaG | ecosystem: Environmental > Aquatic > Deep subsurface > Groundwater | place...
ACACACTTACCCCTGAACTGATCGGCCAGTTCGGTGTCGGATTCTACAGCGCCTTTATCGTAGCGGACAAGATCACCCTCCTGACCAGAGCGGCCGGATCGGAAAAGGGGGTTCGCTGGGAATCCCATGGAGACGGGACCTATACCATCGAAGAAGCTGAAAAGGAAAGCCGGGGAACTTCAATAACCCTTGAACTAAAGAAAAAAGAAGACGGGGAGCAGGATTTTACGGATGAATGGGTCATCAGACAAATTGTCAAGCAGCATTCCGACTTTGTCAGCTACCCGGTGGTGATGGATGTTGAAAAAGAAGAACCCATCCCGGAATCAGAGCAACTCAAGGACAAGGACGGCAAGCCCCTTGGAAAGATCACCCATAAGGTTGTGAAGGAAGAAACCTTAAACACCATGAAGGCCATATGGGCTAAGGCTAAGGAGGAGGTCTACGACAAGGAACATGAAGAGTTTTACATGCATATCAGCCATGACTGGAACCCGCCCCTGGCAAGGTTGCACAGCAAATTCGAAGGAACCACCGAATATACCGCCCTTTTGTACATACCTTCCAAAGCGCCTCTTGACCTGTTTAATCCTGAAGCAAAACATGGGATCCATCTTTACTGCAAAAGGGTTTTTGTTATGGACGACTGTGCGGAGCTGATGCCGGAATACCTCCGATTTGTAAAAGGGGTTGTAGATTCATCTGACCTCAGCTTAAATATCAGTCGTGAGATTCTCCAGCAAAACGCTTTGGTGAGAAATATCCGCCAGAATCTTGTCAAAAAGATTTTAGAACTGCTGAAAGGCCTGGAAGACAAAGAATACGAAAAATTCTACGAGGAATTTGGGGCCGTTCTTAAAATCGGCATACATACCGACTTTGAAAACAAGAACAAAATCGCCGAATTGGCGCGATTTAAGACAAGCAAATCAGACGGCAAGTGGGTTTCACTCAAGACGTATGTGGACAACATGCAACCCGATCAGAAGGAAATCTACTACATCACCGGCGATAACATGGCCGCTCTTCTGAACAGCCCTCTTTTGGAGCAGCTCAAGGCAAAGAATTATGAGGTCCTGCTCATGTTCGATCCGATAGATGAATGGGTGGTTCAATCTCTTACCGAATACGACGGCAAATCGTTGAAAAGTGCTGAAAAGGGCGATCTTGCGTTAGACAAGGTCGATGATGACAAAAAGGATAAATATGATGGTCTTTTCAAGCAACTCCGTCTACTTCTGGAAGAAAACATAAAAGAAGTAAAACCGTCCACCCGCCTCACTGATTCGTTGGCCTGTCTTTCCGGGGCCAGCTCCGACATGAGCGCCTACATGGAAAAAATTCTCAAGGCCTCGGGTCAAAAAACACCCGACTCGAAAAGGATTCTCGAGCTGAACATGAACCATCCGGTTGTCGAGAAGATCAATTCGATCTTTGAAGAGGATGCTGCCGCGCCGGTTCTCAAAGATTACGCCCACATTCTGTTTGACCTTGCCACCATCAGCGAGGGCGGCAAAATAGACGACCCTGCCGGTTTCACCCGACGGGTGGGTGAGCTGATGTCCGGCGCTTTAAAATCGTGAACGTCTCAAGGATCACTTAACCCATATATTTTCTGTCTTTCGTTTTAAAGATGCCCACTGTTTCGGGCAGGCCCGATTTGCTTGTTTTTCGTGCCAGCCCAACTCGAATTTTGGGAAGAGCAAATGGTGTCACCCATTAAAGTCTACATTTGATCTATGATATATTTGGCAAAAGGTCAAATGTAGACGTGACCTGACCTTTAATGGGTGATCCGTATGCTCCTTTTTCAGATAGCTTGGAGGATACGGCCGGTCATAAAACAAACATTGCAATTTCTTAGAGCCACTTTCAAAACGTTTCAGTTTGGTCAAGGTCAAGGCAGGTGAAAATTTTAACCACAGGAATACATGGAGTATTTCGAGGATTAAAAATTTCGCCCAACGCAGAGATCGGCCAAAATGGGACGTTTTGAAACTGGCTCCTTAGAGTTCAGATTTTTGTCTGTCGAAGTTCGCTTGCTACATGTTTTACAGTTGCTGCATCACTCTCCAAGTTATCGAAAGCGAATGGATTAAGGAATTGACGGCCCCAAAAAAGTGTGCGATCCATTGCGCTAAATCTTGCTTCCTCACAAACGTGGCTCCAGTTTTCACCAATTACCAAAAAGGATATAACAATGGTCGCATTTGGCATATATGGCTATTAAGATGGTCATTTCTGCTTGAGTTACATGTGAAAAAAGGGGTTAAATCCGCCAATAATAGCAGTCAGCAATTCTTTTCTCATTACCGGGTTTGTCATCCATAGCTATCTCCAAAGTAGCTACATTCTTCCCACCGAACCTATAAATCACCGGCGGGAAGAACCATAGCGACGAAGGAGCGGCGTTGTTTCCCGTCCGGGTGCATTTGTCTGTTGTATGCCTGGCATTGGCGCGAACTTATGGGGTAAAAGCCCCCTGTGTGTGAACTGCAATAGCGAGTGGTGCACAGTTAGAGATCGAATATAAAATCAATCAAAAACCTTACGGTCGAAGATTCCCATTGCTTATAGCGGTAATCTTTAATCCTGTTAGTAGTTTATTTCATCAGCATAAACATTAACTGAAGGCAAGGGCATCTTCGTGAGAAGTCGTTTGGAGGCGGAGTGAAGCTGAATGTTAGAAGCTCGTACACCTTTTAAAAAATGTATCAGCCTACCGTTTTTACGCAATTTTTTCCAGCTTCTTTAGCAGCATATACACCTTTATCAGCCTCCTTAATTAACTCTTCATAGCTTTTCATGTCAGGCAATCGAGATGCAACGCCAACACTAATGCTGCCATGCCAAGGTTCACCACCAGTTGGTACTCGAAGTTCCGATACGGTTTTACGGGTCATTTCTGCGATATGCATTCCACCCTCTATATCCGTATTAGGACAGATAATGAGAAATTCATCACCACCGAGGCGACTTACAATATCATCATTTCGCAAGGAATGCCGGAGTGTTTTAGCCAATTCTATTAATACCCCATCCCCGGCATCATGACCATAAGCATCATTTACTTCTTTAAAATGATCCGCATCTATCATCATGCAAACTAAGGAAGAATCTTTTTGCAATGCCTCATCCCAAAGGCTGGATAGACTCCGCATGGCATGACGGCGATTGGGGAGCCCGGTCAAAACATCCGTTAAAGACAATTCTTCAAGATGCAGGTTGGCCTCAGATAGTTCTTTGGTGCGTAATGCCACTTTTTCTTCAAGCGACTCGTTCAGTTGTTTTAACTCTTTGTTTCGTATCGACACTTGCTCGAACAAACCATTCAATGCTTCGAGCAATGGTGCCGTAGCGCTATCTCTTTCCTGTTCCAGTTTTTCGTACGCTTCATGCGGATTCATACCAGATTGTACAGCCTTGATCTGCCTTGCCATATCCTGATCTTCACCAAGAATATGATAGGCAAGCCAATGTATGAGAAATTTCAGAAAAGTGCTGGCCTGATCAAGGTTATCTATAGAGATACTGGAATAGATTGATGTCACGTCATCCAGGAAGCCTTTATGCACATCAATATGGTGATTCAAGTGAAGAGCATCCAACTTGACTTCCGACATCAATTTTTCTTCTTCCTGGAAATGGTATACAGCGTAATCTGCCAACTGATTATATAGACGATCTACATCCTCGGCATGTATTACATTTTTTGCCAGCAGACTGCTAAACTGATTAATGATATCGACAAGATGATGGTGTTGTTCATCAACTTCTGTCAATCCAGTTACAAAATGTGCTCCCCAGTGAAAAGAATTCATAGTTATTTATCCTGGTTTCGATTATTGGCTTTGCTTCTAACACGCTGTTTCAGCCGTTTTTATCGACTGAAACAGGCTGGTGCCCGGCATGTGCGTGAATTTACGGGGTGAAAGCTCCCTGTGTGTGAACCGCAATAGCGAGTGGTACACAGATAGAGAGCGAATATAAAATCAATCAAAAATCTTACGGTCGAAGATTCCCACTGCTTATAGCGGGAATCTTTAATCCTGTTAATATTTTAGTATATTAACAAAAGTATTAGCTGAAGGCAAGAGCATCTTCGTGAGAAGCTGTCTGAAGGCTGAGCGAAGCGGAAGGTGAGTCAAGCGCAGACCCCACGCCTTTTCATTCAGGCAAATGACCGCACCCTCTCCACCCCAGTACGTGTATCCCTTTGTGCTGATAGGATTCATCTCCGGCAAAGATCAACGCGGGTGTGCCGGCTTTATCTCCGGCCAGGGCGCACCATTTATGAAGTCCGGCAAAGGCTTCATGTGTCAGGGTGCGGCCCGACTTGATCTCTACCGGGTTTAGCCGGGTTCCCTGCTCAACAAGGAGATCAACCTCGTTGCCATTGCTGTCCCGCCAGAATGAAAAAACCGGCTTTTCGCCTTGGTTTAATTTTGATTTGATCAGCTCCGAAATGATAAATGTCTCAAAAATGCTGCCACGCAACGGATGGGTTATCATTTGTTCGGTTGTCCGGATTCCCAAAAGCCAGGATACCAAGCCTACATCATAGAAATACAGTTTGGGCATCTTTACCAGTCGCTTGTTAAAACTGACGTGATGGGGGCGCAGAAGAAAGACTAAATAACTGGCTTCCAGAACAGATATCCATGATTTTGCGGTATTGTGGGTGATGCTACATTCAGTTGCCAGGGAAGACAGATTCAGCAACTGTCCCGTCCTGCCCGCACATAGCCTGACAAAACGCTGGAACGTTTCCAGATCCTGAATTTTGAGCATTTGCCTGACATCCCGTTCCACATAGGCCGTTACATAAGTGCTGTACCAGGTCGCAGGCGCCAATCCGCGATCATAAATCGGTGGATAGCAGCCGGTCAACATCATGGAATCAATGTCATTCGGTAACTTTTTCGCAAGGGCCAGTTCCGGCACGGAAAAGGGGAGTAATTCCACAAAAGCGGTTCGTCCTGCAAGAGATTGCGTAATGCCGGACATCAGACCGAACTGCTGGGACCCTGTCAATATAAACAGACCCATTCGGTGATCCTTATCAACCAGGGTTTGAAGATAGGACAAAATTTCCGGACACCGCTGTACTTCATCCAGAACTGCGCCGTCAGGAAACCGTGCGAGAAAAGAACGGGGGTCTTCATTGGCTGCCTGCCGCATATCCGGCTCTTCCAGGGAAGCATATGGATGATTTTCAAAAACCGCCCTGGCAAGGGTAGTCTTGCCCGACTGACGTGGGCCTGTCAGGGTAACAATGGGAAATCCGCCAAGCAGGTTTTCTATTGGTTTTTTTACATTACGATGGATCATGGCAACAGGATATCAGGGTTCTATGCAAATTGTCAATTACTTTTATATATTACATAAACAAAATGCGTTTAGGACGGGGGCCAACACTAAGCTAAGCGGGCGTGCGCTTTTTGCGATCCGCTGTATGCAATGGTGTACGACCGGCAAGGGCGGAATCGTGAGGTTGTCTGAAGGTGGAGCGAAGCGGAAGGTGAGCAGAAGGCGAAAGCGAGCATTGCGAGCGGCCAAGCCTGTCCCGGACTCGATCCGGGAAACAGAAACAGCATATAAGGCCCAGCCTCTGGGTGAGTTAGCGCCACATAACAAAGCCCAGGATTCGGGAAATAGGGTAAATCTGCGGTTGTGTAGCGAAAGTTCACGTTCTTATCCGGGGAGATCTGCCTGAAATAGCGTTTGTTTGGGCTATGGAAGTCGGTCTGAGGTCCATCTTGAAAAGAATAGATGCAGCACCGAATCCTAATGCTTAAACAAAAGCGTATCTGGCTGGCGGCAATGTCCGATAGTATCAGGCAGAAGAGCAGTTGTTTGTAAGCCTAAGTTTTTATTTATATTTCAGATATTAACTATAAAACTAAAGTGCGTTCCCCAATATTTCCCTTAAATTGTATAAACCATCTCTCTACTCTACCCTATATCCCTATTTTATCATTTTTTGTTTTGCCACCTTGGATAGCTTTCATGTATAGTGCTTATATGAGAATCAAAGAGATTGTATTCGTTACAGAACTCAGAGATCTATTGCCAGCAAAAAACTCGTTTAACAGCGAGAATGATATTCAGATACGGTAAGGCTATTTCTAAAAGCATTTCGGTGTCTGGGATTACTATGATGTGTCATCAAAACACTTCACATAATTGGAGGGTGTGCTGCAATGGGCAGCAAGCTAAACAAAGAGGAATTGGAGCACAGGATTCAGGATTTGGAGAGACAACTTGCCTGCCTGAAGCAAATAGAGATAGATATAATAATTGAGAGAAACTTCTCTAATAGTGTACTTGATTGTCTTCCCGGGATTTTTTATCTTTATGATGAGGATGGAAACATCATTCGCTGGAACAAGAACCACGAAGATTTGACCGGGTTTTCCGCTGAAGAAATTAAACAAAAAAAAGTTTTAGATTGGGTTGATGGGTCGGATAAGGATATAATCGCAAATAAAGCAAAAGAGTGCTTTGTTAAAGGCAAATCTTATGCACAAGCTGATCTTATAATCAAAAACGGCTCAAAAGTACCTTATTATTTTACCGCTCTTCGCATGACAGTCAATGATAAAAATTTTCTGATAGGGATGGGGATAGATATAACTCTCCTCAAGCGGGCTGAGAAAGAACTGAAAAAAATAAATGATGAATTGGAGAATAGGGTTGAGGAACGTACGCTTGAGCTAATGCAAGCAAATACAAGGTTATCTGAGGAGATAGAAGACCGTAATAAAGCCGAAGAAAAACTGAAAATCCTGCGAGGCCTCCTGCCGATTTGTGCTAACTGTAAAAAAATACGTGATGATAAGGGCTACTGGAACCAAATTGAAACATACATTCAGAATCACTCTGAGGCCGAATTCACTCACGGCATTTGCCAAGATTGTTACAAGTTGCTATATCCTGATTTTGCCGATGAGGAAGGTAGTGTTTGAGTTTTTTGCTGAATACGGATCGTTCTTTTTTAGAAGGAGAGTAGGGATGCCCTTTATATTTAAAATTATTGTGCAGCAACAAGTCAAAAGCCTGCCTCATTCGTTGTTTTTTTATCACTCTTCACAGATAAACTTCCACCTGCAATAAAAAGATCCATCTTCCTTGAAAGTTCTGATATTGGTAAATCCATTTTCTCTGGCAATACATGCACGTCATCTTTTTTCTTTTATTAAATAATCCGAGCTGTTATACGTTTTTATAGTTTATACCCGATTTAATCATTCTGTTTCTAATGTACTATGCTTTAGCCCCATGCCTTTCCTATTATCGTGTCAAGACTTTGATGTATACGTAGAATATCTTCTGCCCTGATGGAAAAAATGAAACTTCCAGTAAGCCATTCAGTTTGGACCATCGCATCGCATCACATCACATTGGAATTGCTGATATCAGGGTCTCTTGCTGCAATGCCCAGTAGTGACAATGAGTTTTTGCTATATGCGGCGTCGTTCATGCTGTTGACTGTTATCCAATCCGCTCGACCTTTTATGAATACAATTTCTATTTGGCCATTATTATATGTCAGCTTATCACAAGGACATGGTGTTCTGCTTGGGTTGACAACTTCCTTTGCAGTCGGATCGTCCAGTATCTTTGCGACTTCCTGTGGCGTTTTGCCAGCAATGTCAGGAATGGATACTATTGTTTGGCCGAAGGAATCAGCCGCAATGATGGTGAAAGCTATAATGACGGTAAAGATTGCACAAATCATTGACTTCATGCTTGCCCCCTTCAGTTTAACGTATTACATGGTTGCGCTACTCAATAGCCTTGACGATTTGCTACCGAACCACTATTGCTTCTGGCACTCAAATTTGGCGATCTCGGCCTGATTCGGTGACCTGCCTTTGTTGACAACGGCTTCAATGTCCACAAATCTCACCCATCTCAAAGAGCTTCCGTGTTAAGCAAGCACACTGCACACCCATTTACCAATCATAGGGGAGTTCCAATCCTTTTCGCTTCGCAGAACGCCAACGTTCATATGACCTGGAGACACATACAGGTCGCGAATCCATGTAACCTTGGTAAGTTCGCGCTTCGCTGTTTTATCAGCTGGTGTTGCATAGTCTCCGGCCCACGAAGACGCAGAGACAATGGTGAATGCTATCAGATTGGCAAATAGAATGATCATAATCCTTCTTGTCATGTCTTAGTCCCTCCTGGCCCAACCAGTTATTATCTGAACGAATATTGTGAGAGCTATCACAAGGTCTTCCCTTAATCAATAACAAAATAACTTTGCGTATTTGTTGATTTTAAATATATTCCTTAGCAGGGATTAATATGCAAATATGAGTACTATTCCCTATGTGAGACAGCATATGAAAATGATTTCTGTGGATATTATAGAATGATACTCCGCCGTTCCTAAGAAACGATCGGTTCCTGTTTCCAGCCATTCTGATTACCGGAAGCGGCTGCGATATTTTCCGGATTTTCGCAGCAAGTATTGACTACCGGAATCAAAAAAAAGTATTTTGTTTTTCCGGTGTCAGAAAGTCTGAATTAATACGAAAAGGAAGTAAGATTATCATTCCCATCAAATTTTATTGGCTCCCAATCGGAAACCCTTTCTAAATTTTGATTTGATTCAATTTCTTCCTCAAGCGCTTTTGACACCTGCATCATATCAATATGTTTAGTATCTCTTATTCTTGCAATACGTGCATTTTGCAATGAATCAAGACCAAGAGTCTTTGCACAAACTTCAAGGCATTTGCGGTCTGAATCAAAATGGATGGGTATAGCCGCCTTTTCAGGAGAAATCGCAGCTATGGCATTTGTATAGGTTTTATCCATGTCAAGCCTGTTTACAAGGCGGTTTGTGGTTATATCGGCAAGTCCTATTCCATTACCGTTTCCATCGGAGCCGGAAGATAAATCTCTTACAAAAATACGCTTTGCATGAGGAGAAGTGCAAAAATCTCCGACTATGTCCCGGTGTCTGCCGGTAATATTTGAATCCATGCCTATACCGCTTATATCTTTTCCGAAATAATCAATAATCAGAAGATCAAGAAAATCAAACGGGATGCGCCCCATCATATTACTTGCCTGTTTTAAAAGCTCTTTTTCACGGTTAATAATATTGTGGGGCAATACTGCCTCAATTTTTGAAAGATTTCCGTATCCGTCTTCAAGAAGAGCGATTCCAAACAAAATATTTAGCTTATTAATTAAAAAATCAGCAGCTTCCTCAATGACACCAAAACCGTGTTTTACCGCAAAATTATGAAAAACAGATGCGCCTTCAGCTTTTCCAAGCCCTATAGTAAGCATTTTGCAAAGACCGCTTTCTATATCTGCTCTGAATTTTGTATGAGGTTTTATTCTGTTGATTATAACAATATGATCGGCTGATAGAGCTTCTTTTGAAATATTTATATTTAATCCGCAGGAAAGCCTGCCGATAATCTGTGTTTCCATTTCCGAATGAACAGGAATACCGATTGAGGACTCACTTATTTTAAGTTTTTTAAGTACTTTTTTCTGGCCTTCGGCACTTGCTCCGCCATGACTTCCCATAGCCGGAACTAAAAAAGGTTTTAATCCAATATTTTCAAGAAATCTTGCACAGCTATAAACAACGGAATCTATATTGTCTATACCTCTGCTGCCGACAGCGATAGCAACCGTTTGCCCGGGTTTAATTATACCTGAAAAAGAAATAGCGGATAAAGAGGATTCAAGCTCGTTTTGAATGTAATTTATCGGGGAACGATACAACTTTTGCACTACCAGAGCTGTATCGGGATATATAGTTGTGTCTGAAGAAAACATTATTTCTTAATGGTTATGTATAAGAATGGAAAATTAAGATAAAATCACAAAACGAAAAGATAAAAACGTATCACAAATCTATGGCATACCCCAGTTTTAGCAGATGTACACAAAGAGATCCAAACGACTCGTGATCACTGTGTCGGAGTATGGGAATGCAAGCGAATCTCGAACAGCTTCCAGATAATAAAACTCAACACCTAACGCTTATACGGCTCAACTCATTAGAAACGAAGAATAAAGATCGAAATTCGATATTTGTTGTATGATATTCGAATTAAAAAAGTCCCCCGGCCTACTAACTGATAGATAAACCGGGGGATTTTTTTAATTATGTTTCTTCAATAGTAATTGCAGCTGGCTCACAAACTTCTATACAGCTTTCACAGCCAAGGCATTCTTCAGCATTAACCGCTACTGATTTTTCACTCTGTAATTCAAAAACCTCAACCGGACATACATCAACACACTCACCGCATCCCTGACATTTGTCTTCATCTATAACAGGATTAAAAGCCATTTTGTTTTCTCCTTTCTATATTGAACATATTGAACAATGAATAATTTGATCACTTAATTTTTTTCAAAGTATTGGGCAAAGTCCATATACCAATTGATAATACGAGTCAAGCCTTCTTCTTGTTTTTTAAATAATAAAAAACGGAGGGGCTAAAGAGATTATATAGTGGTATTTCAGGAATATATGCTTATCCTTCAACTATACCTATTAAAATATAATTACCAGTTTCGTCATCTTTACCATTGTTTTGCCTGATATCGTTATCCTTGGCCAGGATATTTTGCAAAAATTCATAACGGGATATATTGCTTATCCTTAGAATTCTCAAAGAAATATTTCTTTCGGACTTATTAGCACCAAGGACATTTTTAATATCTTTGCTTACCTTAAAGTTTTTATCCGATAACAAACCTTCTATCTGTTTTGCAAGCATAATTTGCCAGCTATCCATAATATCCGGGGCAAGGCAGACAGGTATTGAATGCAAATCCAGAGCTATTTCCGGATTCAAATTTGTTTCTATAATAAAATCAAAAGCATCTTTACTGTCTGTAATAAAAAAATTCGGTTTTTCTTTATCATCTAAAGCCAGATGCGCCCATGCTTCAAGTCTTTCTTTGATCTTATATTTTTCCGGGTCATAACCTGCCTTAAGAGCATCATCGGAATTATTACCGAAAAGCATTTCATCTTCATTCGTTAATTCTGACAGCAACTTTTTCTCCATCTCGCCCACAGAAATCATATCTCTTGTCAATCCATCCTGCTGTTCGTCATATTCCTGAGCTAAACCAAGAAACAGCCTTGAATTAAAGAGAAAATCGGTTTTTGATTTCGGTTGGTTCCCTCCCATATTCTTTTTTATCTGTGAAGCAAGCTCAGATGAGAAGGTTTCGTCAAAATAAGGGATTTTTTCTTCCACAGCGTTTAGAAAGGCCGTGTCACTTTTTTGATGAAGTTTTGCCCATGTTTTATATTCACTCAAAATAGCTTTAAGCTTTGCTTCGTCCCCTGAAACAGGGATGCGGATATCAATAAGGCCTTTTTGGGAAAGTGTTTGCATGTTTTCGGGCAGATTCAAAAAGCCCGGCTGATAAACTGTTATCTGCTTAAAACAGGCGCACAGTTCAGCTGCTTTAGCATCATTAATATATGTAAACGGAAAATATAGTGGTTTCATTGTTTTCCTTAGTAAATACTTCAATCATGTTTTCCGGTCTCTTATTGCAATACCCATTGATTCCAGTTTTTTCCGGATATCGTCTGCAACACCCCAGTTTTTCTCTGTTCTTGCCTTGTCCCGCTCTTCTAAAAGGTGCTTTACTTCAGGATCAAAAAAACACTCCCCAAAATCAAAAATATTAAGCACCGAATCAATATCCTGGAAGGCCTCCATAATTTTTTTTGCACCTGCTGAATCTATTTTATTATCTTTAGCAAGAACATTTATCTTTCTTACAATCCTGAAAATGGAAGATAATGCGGAGGATATGTTAAGGTCATCGTCCATTGCACCTATAAATCCGCTTTTAATATCATAAAGAAGCTGATCAATCTCAGAATATGGCTCTCTGGCCTTGATATCAAGCAAAGCATGAACGCATGTGTCAAGCCGTTTCAGTGATTTTCTGGCATCTTCAAGCCGTTTGCTTGAAAAGACAATGGGTTTTCTGTAGTGAGTGGAAATAAGCCAGTATCTTATTTCCCTGCCCGAATAGCCCATGTTTATAAGATCTGAAACACAAAGCCGTCCTTTTATTTCATCAACCTTTTTGCCGTCAACAAGTACTCTGTCGCAATGCATCCAGAATTTTGCAAGCGACTTTCCTGTTAAAGCCTTAGAGATTGCTATTTCATTCTCATGGTGAGGAAAGATCAGCTCCCTGCTGCTTGTATGAATATCGAAAGTTTCACCAAGGTATTTCATTGCCATTGCAGCACACTGTATGTGCCAGGAAGGCCTAACATTTCCCCAGTCTGTTGCGGTGTAAATGCCCCGTCTCAGTTCCGAAAGTTTTGCTCTTTTCATCAGTGTAAAATCTCTCGGATTATCCTTTTCATATTCATCAAGATCAACGGTTGCGCCTATTCTTATTTTATTTATATCAATTCCTGATAATTTTCCATAATCGGAAAACCGGGAAATATCAAAATATAAAGAGCGCAGCTTTTCATAGGCATAACCTTTTTTAACAAGCTTTTCTGCAAGCAAAACCATATCTTCAATATGTTCACTTGCCTTCGGGTAGTTTTCGGCAGGCTTGATTCCAAGAAGCTTAAGATCTTCTTTAAACAAATTAATATACTTTTCGGTAAACTCGGACAGTTCAAGACCGGCCTTTTCAGAGCCGTTTATGGTTTTGTCATCAAGATCGGTTATATTCATAATATGTTTTACCGAATATCCCCTGAATTCAAGATAACGGCACAACAGGTCGGAAAACACAAAACGTCGGCACTCCCCGGGATGCATCCTGTCATGAGCGGTTGGTCCGCAGGAATAAACGGATGCTTTCCCGGGATGTATTGGCTCAAAAGGCTCTTTGCTTCTTGTAATGGTATTAAAAAGCATAAGATTTATTTTTTCTTTAACTGTAAAGAGGGAAGTGCTTAAATATCTTTCTCCGCTGTCCGGAAATATTACAACTATTGTTCCCTCATCCATTTCCGAAGCTTGCCTTTGGGCAATTACCATAGCGGCTCCGCTGCTCATCCCTACAAACAAACCTTCTTCTTTTGCAAGGCGTCTTGCCGCTTCAAAGGCATCTTCATCATCGATATTAACAATTTTATCGATGCGCTTTTTTTCATAAATCTCAGGTCTGTATGCTTCCTTCATATTCTTGAGACCCTGGATTTTATGGCCAAGATAAGGTTCGACCGCAATGATTTTTATATCAGGATTATATTCCTTAAGCTTTCTTGAAATTCCCATTACAGTGCCTGTAGTGCCAAGAGTGGCTACAACTGCTGTCACTTTGCCTTCCGTCTGATTCCAGATCTCTTCTGCCGTAGTGTAATAATGGGCTTTCCAGTTTGCATCATTATTAAACTGGTCTGTCATAAAATAAGCACCCGGGTTTTCTCTGCAGATACGGTATACTTCTTCGATGGCTCCGTCGGTACCGAGGTGTCCGGGAGTAAGAAGTATATCGGCTCCACGGGCTTTTAATATTTTCTGGCGTTCAATGCTTGCCGATTCGGACATTGTAAGAAGAAGTTTGTAACCCTTAACCGAACAGATCAGCGCAAGGCCTATGCCTGTATTCCCACTCGTTGCTTCTATAACGATCTTGTCGCGCGTCAGCTCTCCCGATTTTTCCCCCTCTTCGATCATAAAAAGAGCCGCTCTGTCTTTTATTGAACCACCGGGGTTTAAATATTCCAGTTTGGCAAGAATTCTTACATTGGGATTCGGGTTTAAATTTTTTATTTCAACAAGCGGAGTGCCGCCTATTGTATCCAGAATAGAATAGCTCATCAAGATAATGCCTTTATTATATCTTTTTTAACCTGGTTTTCATCCTTTGAGGCATCTACAATTACAAAACGTTTGGCTTCAATACGTGCAAGCTCAAGATAGCCTTTTCTGACTTTATCATGAAAATCAAGAGTTTCTTTTTCAAATCTTGTTTCAACCCCGGCTCTTTGTCCTTCATTTATCTGTTTCCATGCACGTGAAAGTCCTGTTTTGGGGTCAAGATCCAGCAAAATAGTTATATCCGGCTTTAAATCATGTATGATCATCTTATGCAATTTATCCAGCAAATCCATATTCAATCCGCGTGCATAGCCCTGATAGGCCTTAGTTGCATCATAATATCTGTCGCACAAAACGGTTTTGCCTGCCGATAAAGCCGGATTTATAATTTTGTTTACATGTTCGGCCCTGTCGGCAAAATATAGCAGAAGTTCGGCAGAAGGGTCCATCCCGTTGCTTTCAGGATCAAGCAGAATGGAACGGATCTTTTGTCCTGTAATTGTGCCTCCCGGTTCGCGGGTCATCACACAATCTTTTCCTTTTTGCTTCAAAAATTCCATAGCATGTCGTATCTGTGTCGTTTTCCCGGAGCCTTCAATACCTTCAAAAGTTATAAACATTGTTTTTGCCTTGTTAAATATTTTCTTTATAAGACCGGTTTATTCGCCAATCTCATCTTCTTTGTTTTGCATGCTTTTATTTGCCGTATAAAAATGGCGTTCAAGCAACCTGTGATAGGATGTCCAGTTTCCGCCAGACTCATCTGAAGCAATATATTCACGTATGCCGCTTATCTTTGAATCAATTTCATCGATATAATTAAGCAATACCGCATCAATTGTTTTTGGCGGCTCGGGAGACCCGAATTCTCTTGTGCCATGATGGCTTACTATCATATGCCTTAACAGTACAGCAATGCTATCGGGAAATTGACTGATGCTTTTAATTTTTTCATCTAGCAAGCCGATTCCTATCACTATATGACTTAAAAGTCTGCCTTCATCCGAATAATCAATACTGAATTTATAAACGAATTCCCTTATTTTTCCGATATCATGAAGAATTGCACCGGTAATAAGAAGATCTCTGTCTATTCCAATGTAATGGCCTGCGATTTTATCTGCCAGAAGAGCCATTGAGAGTGTGTGTTCAAGAAGCCCCCCTGCATATGCATGGTGCATTTTTTTTGCGGCCGGAGCTTTTTTAAAATTTTCAACAAACTCGCTGTCATTCCAGAATGCTTCTAAAAGAGCTTTTAAATTCTTCTCTTCTATTGAGTCGGAAAGTTTTACCAGGCGTTCAAACATGGAATCAATATTGTGCTTTGTTGAAGGCAGAAAATCAGATGAGTCGATTGAATCGGAAGATATAGTATCCATATTTTTTATGACTAACTGCAAAGTTCCTTTATATTCGGAAACGCTTCCCTTAATATGAACAAAATCGCCTGTATTTTTGCCTGCACTAATTTTATCTATATTATCCCATATAACACCCTTTATTTTTCCGGTCTTGTCTGAAAGAACAACATTGAGATAATTACTTCCGTCTTTTTTTTGAGCTACGTTTTTTTCATAAAGAACAAAAACATCATTTATAAAATCGCCGGCTTTTACAGATCCGATATAATCCTTTTTCATATTATCCACCGTTTATGAGTGTTATTGAATATATAATATCGTACGTCGCAGATATTTTATATTTAATCTATATCCCAGGCTTTTAGCTCTTCTATCATGTCGTAATCCGTCATATCGCACTTTATTGGAGTTATTGATATGTATTTATCGGAAAGCGCCGCTCCGTCGGTATCAGGGTTATATTCCGAAGAATTTGTACTGATTCCCTGCCAATAGTACGTGCGGTTTCTGGGATCAATTCTTTTTTCAAAAAACTCGGGAAAAACACTTAAATCCTGTTTGCTGATTTTTATTCCGGCGGTTTCTTCCAAAGATGTATCCGGAAAATTTACATTTAGAAAGACTCCTGACGGTAGCCCCGTTTCTATAACTTTTCTCGCAAGCTTTTCGCCAAAAACAGCTGCGTCATTTAAATGTTTTGATACATATCCCTGTATGGATATGGCAATAGCGCTTATTCCATACAAAGAAGCTTCCTTGGCTGCCGCAACAGTTCCCGAATAATTAAGGTTAATACCGATATTTGCGCCGGGATTTATTCCGGAAAGGACTATATCCGGTTTGCAGCCGATAATTTCAAGAATACCCAGCTTGACACAATCTGCCGGTGTGCCATTTACGGCATATCCGGCAAGCCCACCTTCCAGACAGACTCTGTTTACACGAAGAGGTTTATGAAGCGTTATGCTGTGACTTACCGCACTTCTCTCACGTTCAGGAGCGACAACCGTTACGGAATGAGATTTTATAAACGCTCTGTAAAGCGCCCAGAGGCCTTCGGCATAAATGCCGTCATCATTGGTAATAAGCACATTCATATTTATTAGAACCCTGAATTTCTTGTTTTTTTTATATCATTTTTCAGTTGGCAAAAAAAATCGGATTTTATCAAATCCAGCATTTTACAATAAACCAAATTTTATTTTTTTGAAAGTCACTATTTTTTTAAAAACTGTCTCTTGCTTTTTATAAACCCCTCTTATATTCTGTCCCGAAATATTTGCATCAAACTGGCTGAACTTTCAAGCATATACTGATTAATAGAAATTAATGATTCACCTTCATACATTTTATACACGAAAGACGGATCTGAAATTGTGCTTAAAAAACATAATGTTAACTATTCATATATTCTGCTGATCATATTTTCTGTCCTTTTTATTATCTCTTCCAGCGTTTTTGCATCGGATGCTTTTAAAGATCCCTTTAAAAATGATAATCCGGATGAACCATGGAATATAAATGCCAATGAAATTTATCATGACCGGAATGCAGATGTATATATTGCCTCCGGAAATGTTATTATTTTCAAGAAAGACAAAAGACTTTCAGCTGATTATGTTCGTTTTAACCGGACGACATCAATGGCAAATGCAAAGGGCAATGTAGTTATGAATCTGGGCCAGGATGTTATCAGTGGATCGAGCATTGATGTGGATTTAAAGTCCGAAACCGGAATAATTTATGGGGGAAATATCTTCCTGAAAGAGAATAATTATCATATCAGCGGTGATAGCATTGAAAAAACAGGAGAAAATACCTATACTGCCGAAGAAGCGACTGTTTCAACCTGTGATAATGATGTGCCTGCATGGAAAATAACAGGTAAAAAACTTAAAATAACTTTGGAAGGATATGGTTTTATAAATCATGCGACATTCTGGACAAAAAAACTACCGGTTATATATGTTCCCTTTGCTGCCTTTCCGGCAAAAGTTAAGCGTCAGTCAGGCCTTCTCGCTCCGGAGGCAGCACAATCCGAACGCAAAGGCATAGAATATAATCAGCCTTATTTCTGGGCAATAAATGAAAATACAGACGCTACTTTCTATTTACACCATATGAGCGAACGTGGTGAACAAGTGGGCTTTGAATACCGTTATGTCTTGAGCCCAGGATCAAAGGGAACCATAATGTATGATTTCCTTAATGACAAAAAGACAGATGACGGCATGCAATCAAGTGATAAATGGGGATATAGCGGTGACGCATATTTGCGCCCCAATTCCGATAGATACTGGTTCAGAACGAAAAATAACCAATCGCTGTCTTATGGGGTTGAGGCAACACTGGATCTGGATATTGTAAGTGATCAGGATTATCTTAATGAATTCAAAGACGGCTATAATGGTTTCAGCAAGACAGAAAATTATTTTAATGAATATTTTGGGCGGGAGATAGATAATTACGATGACCCTGTCAGAGTAAACAGGCTGAATTTTTCAAAAAACTGGTCTTCTTTTACATTAAATACGGAAGCACGCTGGTATGATAATGTTGTAAACCGCAGATGGAATGACAATGACGATACATTGCACAAGCTACCTTCTATAGAATTTAACGGATCAAAACAAAAATTACTGGAAACACCTTTTTACGCCGATCTTGATTCCGAATATACCAATTTTTACAGGAAAGACGGCGTAACCGGACAACGCATAGACTTGTATCCGAGATTCTATCTGCCATACAGATATAAAAACTTTTTTTCATTTGAACCATCATTAGGCTTAAGGCAGACATCCTGGTATATTGACCAAGGGGATGCTGCAACAAAGAACAGTACTTACGACAGAGAAATGTATGATGTTAAGCTTGACCTCTCTACAGAAGTATTCAGAGTTCTTAAAGTTGGCAGCAAATATGTAGACAGCATTAAACATTCGATTAAGCCGCAGATTATTTATGATTATATTCCGGATAAAGAACAGGCCGGATATCCGTATTTTGACAGCATAGACCGGATTAGCAAAAAGAACCTTGTAACCTATTCTTTAATAAACACATTTACCTTAAAATCTCTTCAAGATAAAATCGGAGCGTCCGATGAAAAAGAAGCAAAAACACCTTCTTATTTATATAATGAGTTTTTAAGAGTAAAACTTGAGCAAAGCTATGATATAAACGAGGAGAGGGAAGATAAGCCTGAAAATTGGGCAGATCAACAAAACAAGAGGCCGTTTTCTCCTTTATACGGAGAAGTGAAATTTACTCCGGCAAAATATTTATCTTTGTCCGCGGATGCCAAATGGTCTCCGTATGACAGTGATTTCGTTGATCGAAATATTTCAGGAACATTATCAGATTACCGCAACGATTCTATTTCATGGGAATACAGATACCAGCGCGATTTTGTGGAATCTTTATTTTTAACGCTTAATATAAAAATTTTTGAGGGCCTTTTGTTTAAAGCCAATGATGAACGAAATATCCGTGATAAGAAAAGAATAAGAACCAATGTCGGTTTTCTTTATACTGCTCAATGCTGGTCTATTGATTTTCGTTATACTAACGAGGAAAATGACCAAAAATATTCTTTCTTGGTTAATTTTACCGGTCTTGGGGGTATGGGCGGATAGATGTCAACAATCATAAAGCCTTTATGGTATGTTGTTCATACAAAAAGCAGGTTTGAAAACGTAGTTCATGAAGGTTTGATAAAAAAGCATATGGATGCTTTTCTGCCGAAAGTTCTGGTGAGAAGCCGCCGGGTTGACAGAAAAGCCATGATAAAAATACCCCTTTTCCCCGGATATCTTTTTGTGAAATCCGATCTGACACCTGAAAGTCAAATTGAAATCGTTAAAACCGCCGGAGTGGTACGATTCATTGGAAACCGGAGCGGACCTGTTTCGGTTCCCAATGAAACAATAGAATCGCTGAAGATAATGACGGCAGGAGACGGGAAAGTAGATACAGGAACAAAATTTCAAAAAGGCGACGCAGTTCGTGTATTAAGGGGCCCTTTTGAAGGTATTGTCGGAATATTTGCCAGGCAAGGGAAAATAGGACGTGTGGTAGTTAACATTGAAGCACTCGGACAGTTTGCTTCGGTGGAAGTTGATGAAGACGATATTGAGATTTTGACATAAAATTATCATAACTGCTTGACTTATTATAAACATATATTTAAAGTGATTAATAAAGAGCTTTAAAGAACTCACATTTGCCATGTCGGAGCATGGCTTTTATCAGATGTTAATAAAAGGTATCAAATCATTGTTCGTAGTTTTAAGATATTTTTCAAGGAGGAAATATGAATAAACTGGAGTTAATTTCGGCTATCAAGGATAAGGCAGACATATCAAAAGCGGAAGCTGCAAGGGTGGTTCAGATTTTTTTTGATTCAATGGCAGATGCGATGGCCAAGGGAGATCGTATTGAAATCAGAGGCTTGTGCAGTTTTTATGTAAAAAATTACAAAAGCTATGCAGGCAGAAATCCTAAGACAGGCGAAAAAGTTGTTATAAAACCCAAAAAACTTCCTTTTTTTAAGTCGGGTAAAGAGTTGAAGGAACGGGTAGATCTTGAATAGTGCCTGATTTTGAATCTATTCCTGATCAAAAAATACCTTCCCATATTTTAAATACGTTGCTCAGAAAAGGTGCCATCCCGCATGCGCTCCTTTTCTTGGGTATGGAAGGTGTGGGGAAACAGGCTGCTGCAAAAAGATTTGCTATGGCATGCAATTGCCTTGCAAACAGTGCTGATATGCCATATTTGCCTTCAGATAAAGACGGCGTTTTACATAATCTTAATAACAAAATTCCGTGTGGTGTTTGCGTATCTTGCAGGAAAATTCTGTCAAAGAATCACCCTGATATTATTGAGATAAAACCTTCCGGTTCTTTCATCAAGATAGCCCAGATTCGTGACCTGCGTGAGATTCTTGCTCTGAAGCCCTATGAGGCAAAGATACGCGTAGTTATAATATCGGACGTCCAGGTTATGAATGCGGCAGCAGGAAACGCTATTTTGAAAGTACTGGAAGAACCGCCCGAAAAGACAGTTCTGATACTGACTGCAACTGAACAATCAGATATTATACCTACTATTGCATCAAGGTGCCAGTTTGTAAGATTCAATCCTGTTTCCCAAAAGAGACTTGCTGAAATGCTTGTTGAAGAAAAAGGCTTGCCACCGGATAGCGCAGCTATACTTGCAGCTATGGCTAATGGCAGTTTTAGCAGAGCGCTTGATATCGTTGGTATTGCCGGACTCAGAAAAAGAGATTGGATAATAAATGAAACTGAGTCTTTGTCTTTAAACGAAACCGGAAAGTGCCTTGTGTTTGCAGAAAAATTGTCGAAAGATAAAGAAAATTTTCTGGAATTTCTCGAAATTTTAAAAATCTGGTACAGAGATATTATTGTTTTTAAATCTCACCCTGAAAAAATCATATTTTTTGATCTTTTGGGAAAAATACAAAACGCATCAAATCGGCATACAAAACCGGATCTTCTTTCCCGATTTGATGCAATTGAATCTTGCCGACAAAATGTCAGGGCAAATGTAAATTTAAGGCTTACAGCAGAAACTCTGCTATTGCGGTTTGCACAAAATCAATAACAGCAGTTTTTGCTTTTATTTAGGAGAGAAATAGTCCTGTTTGTTTGGACTTTATATATATGAAAGTTGTAGGCATCAGATTCAAGCCTGCCGGGAAAGTGTATGACTTTGATTGCGGCGGATTTGTACTTAATATTGGAAACTATGTTATTGTCGAAACCGAACAGGGTTTAAGTTTCGGAACGGTGGCGACTGTTCCTGTACCCTTAGATGTGCCGCCTGACAGGCAGCTTAGCAAGGTCATTCGTCTTACAAATGAAAAGGATTATCAGCAAAAAGAAAAAAATCAGGAAATTGAACAAAAAGCCCATGCTTTCTGTATGAAATGTATCAAAGATCTTGACCTTAAAATGAACCTTTTCTCAGTTGAAAGTTCATTTGATACAAGCAAGCTCACATTTTACTTTACCGCTGAAGGCCGTGTCGATTTCAGACAGCTTGTTAAGATGCTTGTCAAGAACCTTGAAGTAAGAATTGAAATGCGGCAGGTTGGTATTCGTAATCAGGCCAAGATGAGCGGAGGACTGGGAAGGTGCGGTCGTGAAATCTGTTGCTCTCTTTTCATGGATAAATTCGGACCTGTTTCGATAAAGATGGCAAAAGATCAAAGTCTTTCCTTAAATCCTACCAAAATATCCGGTCAGTGCGGCAGACTTATGTGTTGCCTGACGTTTGAACACGGGATGCCAGCTGATATTCCCCAGCCCGATAAAGCCTCCGGAGATGAAAATATAGATAATAAAGACATTAAAATGATTCCCGGAGAAAAAGAACTTGAAAAAGATGAGAAAATTAAATGACAGATATATTTTATATTACAACGCCGATTTATTACGTTAACGCCAAACCTCATCTTGGCCATGCTTATACTACAATTATCGCAGATGTTGTCTGCCGTTATAATGTTATGCAAGGCAAAGATACTTTCTTTCTTACAGGAACAGATGAACATGGCGATAAGGTCGTGCGCGCAGCAGAGAAGGAGAATTTAAATCCTAAAGAATACGCAGATAAAATTAGCGGGCTTTTTAAAAATCTATGGCCGGAACTGAATATAAAATATGATTCTTTTATTCGCACAACCGATTCTTCGCATATAGAGAGAGTAAAGCAGGTGCTGCAGAAAATATATGATTCAGGCGATATCTATTTTTCTGAATATGAAGGTCTATATTGTTTCGGGTGCGAACGTTTTTATACTGAACGTGAGCTTGTTAACGGAAAATGTCCTGACCATGAAACCGAGCCGGAATCGATTAAGGAATCAAATTATTTTTTTAAAATGAGCCGTTATCAGGACTGGCTTATCGATCATATCACGCGGAATCCTGATTTCATACGTCCCGAAAGATATAAAAATGAAGTTTTGTCATTTTTAAAAGAACCTTTGGAAGATCTTTGCATTTCCCGTCCCAAAACGCGTCTTGAATGGGGAATTACTCTTCCATTTGATGATAAATATGTAACTTACGTATGGTTCGATGCTCTTCTTAACTATATTACGGCATTGGGTTATCCCAATGGCGAGCTGTTTAATAAGTATTGGCCCAATGCCCAGCATATTGTTGCAAAAGATATTTTAAAACCTCATGGGATATACTGGCCTATAATGCTTAAAGCTGCCGGCATACCCTTATTCAAGCATCTTAATGTTCACGGTTACTGGAATATTGATCAGAGCAAGATGTCAAAAAGCTTAGGAAATGTTGTTGAGCCTCTGTCGCTGAAAAACACATATGGTCTGGATGCTTTCAGATATTTTCTTGTCAGGGAAATGGTTTTCGGTCTTGATTCCGGTTTTAACGAGGAAGCGCTGGTTTCGCGTATAAACTCTGATCTTGCAAATGATATAGGAAATCTGTTTTCAAGAGTAATTACAATGGTTCATAAATATTTCGGCGGAGTTATCCCCGAAATTAATCCCGAAACCGAAGATGAAATGCAAGGCGGCCTTAAGCTTGATGCAGCTACTGCTTTAACAGAATATGAAAAAGCTATGGAAAGCTTTTCTTTCCATAAGGCTTTAATTTCGGTCTGGGAATTTATTAATCAGATGAACAAATATGTTGATACCACAGCACCCTGGGAGCTTGCAAAAAAGAAATCAGAGAGAAATGAGCTTGAATTTGTTATATATAATCTTCTCGAAGGATTAAGAATAGTCTCGGGGCTTATTTATCCTGTGATGCCTGATACGGCAAAAACCATGCAGCACCATCTTGGGCAAAACCCGGAAAGTGCATTTTATGAATTAGCTTGTCTTAAAACATGGAAAGTCCTTGCAGCCGGCACAAACATACCAAAATCAATTACCCTTTTTCCTAGAATCGATAAGAAAAAAGAGGAACAGGCCTTGGCCGGGATAAAAACAGAGCCTGCTGTTTTGGAGATAAAACCTGAAATAACTATAGAGTTGCTTTCAAGAATTGATTTAAGAGTAGCAACTATAGTAAAAGCGGAAAAAATTAAAGGCGCTAAAAAAGTTCTTAAACTCGAAGTTGATCTTGGCGATACCAGAATCATTGCGTCAGGTATTGCCTTAAGCTATACCCCGGAAGAACTGGTCGGAAAGCAGGTTATAGTTGTTGCAAACTTAAAACCGGCAAAGATTATGGGGATAGTATCAAACGGAATGCTGCTTGCCGCAGTTGATGAAAACGGCTGCACGGTAGCAACCCTCGACAAAAAAGTAAAACCCGGCACACCTCTTACCTGATTTTAATTAAGGGATGCCGCGCCAGAAAGTCAGCGATAGGCCTGACTACCTGGTTTGGATTGCGTATCATAAAAAGATGATTAATTCCGGGAAGCAGTACTTCTTCTGTATGTGTTACGATCGACTTAAAAGCCTGCTTTGCCTTTTCGAACATAGGATCACTCTCGGCTCCGAGGAGATAAAGGACTGGGTGAGATATGCGCCTTGCTTTCTCTTTGCTCAGAATCCAGTCTCCCAGCGCTGGAAATTCTACATCGAAAAAGGTAGCGGCATCCTTTTCCGCCTGTTCGGGACCGCCAGGTACGGTGCGCTGCACCTCGGATCTCCAGTCCGGTCCGCCAACCATAGCCATGAATGTATCAACAGCACCAATAACATCGCCGGAACTAAACTGTGCGATAAGTGGCTCGAACTCCTCCATGCTTTCCGGTTCTTCGGTAGTCTTAGGTGGTTCGAGAAGTACAAGTGAGTGAACAGCGGACGGAGCCTGGCAAGCAAGCTGCAAAGCGGTCACCGCTCCATAGGAGTGCCCGATCACGTGCGCACGTTGTATGCCGAGCGCTTGCAGCAGTGTCAAAGCATCTTTAGCTTGTTCTTCGATACTGAATGCTCCAGCAAGGGGATCGCTGCCGGCAAAACCCCGGCGGTGATACCGGATAAGTTTATAACGGTCTGAGAGTATCGCCTCATTAGTGAGCGGAAGAAAAGCGTCTGCTAAAATACTTCCGTGAATAAGCAGTATAGGTTCCCCATTGCCTTGAATCTCGTATTCCAATCCTTTATATTTTATCATTTTCTTCTCCTGGTTGGCATAAGCCGCCCAACATAGGCTGTTGTTGCTGAATCCATCTCAGCATAGGGTTAAGCGGCAGCCTATCTAATATATTATAGAAAGTTTTATCAATCTGAATAATTTAACAGGGATTTTCTTTTTCCCATTTAAAACGATCCGGCATTGATCATTTATCCCATGTATGATGGGATTGCAAATAGCATATTATATTTGCACCGAAGTATCGCGCAAAAAAACTGTACGGGAATAAATATTGTAAACAGATTATAGCATTATTAATAAATTATTGGTTTTTACTTAATTGATCGGATATTATATATTATAAAAATATCTATTGAGGAGCTTAATATTATATGGAAATACATTTTAAAGATGATAACGGTCCTATTGAGGAAGTAATAAGCCAATTAATGAAATTATCTGAAGGTATTCGCAGGCCTGCTATTGTCAGAGAGATGATATTAGCATCATTAAAAGCGGGACAGGAAGATAATGGGAAAGTGGATTTAAAGCTTATGAATACCTCCCTGAAAGAAATGCGTTTTACAGCTAAGGTGTTTGGGCCTTACAGTCATTTAAAAAAAGTATCCGTATTCGGCTCGGCACGAACAAAACCAAATACTGCTTTATATAAAACAGCGCATAATCTCGGAGCAAAATTAGCCGAATCAGGTTATATGGTAATTACCGGCGGTGGCCCTGGCATAATGCAGGCTGTCCATGAAGGCGCCGGGCCTGATAACTCTTTCGGAGTCAATATTCGTCTTCCTTCCGAGCAGGATTCAAACCCCGTTATTAGGGGAAACTCAAAGAATATAACGTATAAATATTTTTTTAACAGAAAAGTTGCCTTTCTTAAAGAGTCCGATGCAATTGTTGTTTTCCCGGGCGGTTTCGGTACGCTTGATGAAGCCATGGAAACTCTGGCGCTGGTTCAAACAGGCAAGCGCAATCCTCTGCCCATTATATTATTAGATGAACCTGGGGGTAACTACTGGTTAAATTGGATAAATTTCATAAGAGCGGAACTTTTGGGGAAAAATTACATTAATAAATCAGATATGCATCTGTTTGATTTGACCGACTCTGCTGATGAAGCAATTAAAATCATAAACAAGTTTTATTCCCGATATCACAGTATTCGCCAGATCAAAAACTGTTATATAATACGCCTTAAAAAACCTCTTGAAGAAGAAAAATTAAAAGAGATTAAAACACGTTATAGCGATATCCTGAAAACTGATGGGAAAATTTGCCTTTCAGAAGCGCTTCCGGAAGAAATTGACGAACCTGAAATCAGCAATCTTCAAAGAATTATTATTGATTTTAACAAAACGGATTATGGGAAATTGAAACAATTAATTGATGAGATAAATTGCTGATTGATGTTATAATACACTGACTTTAGAAAGATTATACCAAGAATATAAATTGTAAAGAACTGAGAACATTAATGCGGAGGTAAAGAATGAAAAGGCAAATAATTAATTTCGTAGTTGGCGTTACTCTTTTGGTATTGTTTTTCTCATGCGCAAAAAAACAAGCCGATATGCCAATTGATACAGTAAGTGTTTCTCCCGGAAGCCAGGTTAAAATGAAAGGTGAGCCATTATCATTAATCGGTAATGCTATTGAAGTCGGTAAGCAATTGCCGGATACAAGTCTTGTTGACGCTAAAACAATGAATTCTGTTAATCTTAATGATTATAAAGGCGCTGTTCTTTTTCTCAGCATTGTTCCTTCAATCGACACTAAAGTCTGTGAAGCGCAAACTCATTATTTGGGAGAACAAGGGGATAAACTTCCTTCAACAGTTAAGCGAATTACTATAAGCCGTGATACGCCTTTTGCCCAGGTGCGTTTTGCAGAAGAAGCCAAGCTGAATGATATCCAATATCTTTCGGATTATAAAGAAGGCAGCTTCGGCAGGTCAATCGGACTGCTTATTGACGGGCCGATGTTGCTTGCAAGATCAGTCATACTTGTAGATAAACAAGGAATTGTTCAATATATCCAGGTTGTCCCTGAAATCACTCATTTGCCTGATATGGAAAAGGCCTTTGAAAAAGCTGCTGAACTTGACAAAGTGATTTTAGTTCCTTGAGAACAGTATGTTGTCAATGCCCAATATATCACCAGGTATTAATCAGATTTAATAGAGCCAATTGCAAAACGCCCCATTTTGGCCGATCTCTGCGTTGGGCTCAAATTTTAATCCTCGAAATACTCTATGTATTCCTGTGGTTAAAATATTCGCCCGCCTTGAGCTTGACCAAACTGAAACGTTTTGAAACTGGCTCAATAGTTCAATATCTTAAAATATATCCCTGTTTAAAAAGATCTTGCCCGATAATCTGAATCGGGCACTCTGTTAACAAGTCCATCAAATATTGTTTTTCTTAAACTTTGAACATATGTTATTTTTCATTCTCCTGATGAATCTCTGAAAAATTATGCAGAGTATTGTTGATTTAAATTTGCCGTTTAGCGGTATAAATAATTGGAACTGATTTAATGGCCGATAATTCTTATATGAGTACTGGTTGGGAAAATCTGGACGCTATTATTGATCATCTGCGAAGAAGTGACAATGTGGTCTGGCAGGTTGACAGTATAGATGACTACCAGAGATTGGTATCGATGTTTGTAAATAGCGCCATTGCCCAGAATGAAAAAGTTGTTTACTTGAGATTTGCCCGCCATACCGCGCTCCTTGAAAAAAGAAACAACCTGAAAATATATCATTTAAAAGTGGAAAGTGGCTTTGAGTCTTTTTCAACACAAGTACATAGTATCATAAGCAGTGAAGGTAAAAATATCTGCTATGTTTTTGATTCACTAACCGACCTGCTTCACGTATGGGCAACCGATCTGATGATTGGGGATTTTTTTTCCATTACCTGTCCGTACCTTTTTGAATTAAACACAACAGCCTATTTCGCCATTCTGCGTAACCGCCATTCATTCAAGGCAATTGCCCGTATCAGGGAAACAACCCAGATACTGATAGATGTCTATAATTACAAGGGACAGATATGTGTTCATCCAATTAAGGTCAAGCAACGTTATTCCCCCACAATGTTTTTTCCTCACATAAAGAATAAAGAAAACCTTGTACCGGTAATAAATAGCGTTGATGCCACCCAGCTCTTTGCCCATCTTTCCAACCGCAATACTGTGGCAGCCCAGAGACATCTCGATTACTGGGACCACCTCTTCATACAGGCGAAAAATATTCTGGAATCAGATTCAAACATTGAAGAGAAAGAGGATATGGTTGAACAGTTAAGCCGTGTGCTGTTGAGCCGGAACCAAAGATTATTATCCCTGATAAGAAAGCATATATCATTGGAAGATCTTCTGCAAATAAAGGAAAGACTGATCGGAACCGGGTTCATCGGTGGAAAATCTGTGGGGATGCTCTTGTCGAGAAAGATTTTGATGCAGGATGAATCATTTAAATGGAGTGATGTTCTGGAGCATCATGATTCATTTTATATAGGCTCTGATGTGTTTTATTCTTACATAGTCCGTAATGGATGGTGGAAACTTTTCATGGCTCATAAAACAAAGGAAGGGTATTTTGATAAAGCCGAAGAGCTTAACCATAAGATGTTAAGCGGCGACTTTCCTGAAGAGATTAAGGAACAATTTCAGCTGATGCTGGAATATTTTGGTCAATCACCTATTATAGTTCGTTCCAGCAGCCTTCTTGAGGATGCTTTTGGCAGTGCCTTTGCGGGAAAATATGAGAGCTTTTTTTGCGTAAACCAGGGTTCTCCCGGGGTAAGATATAATAATTTTGAAGAAGCGGTCCGTAAAATATTTGCAAGCACCATGAGCGAGGATGCTCTTGCATATAGATTGCAAAGAAAGCTTGATCAAATGGATGAGCAGATGGCCATCCTGGTTCAACGGGTATCAGGCGCTTACCATAAACGTTATTTTTTCCCGGAGCTTGCCGGTGTGGGCTTATCCCGCAATCCCTTTGTCTGGAAAAAAGGTATGGACGAAAAAGCCGGTATGATACGGCTGGTATTAGGGCTGGGAACACGAGCTGTTAACAGAGTTGAAAATGATTACCCGAGAATCGTTGCTTTGGACGACCCGATAGTAAAGCCACTATCCGGAATGAAAGACATCAGGAAGTATTCGCAGCATTTTGTTGATGTGTTGAATCTGGAGGCAAATCAGATAGAAACCGTACCGATGGATAGGTTGCTTGAAGAAGAAGTGCCGGAAAACCTTGAACTTGTTGGGATAAGAGATACGGAAGCTTATCAGAATTTACTGGATATGGGTAAACCGGGCAGGGATATATGGGTTCTTACCTTTGATCCGTTTCTTACAAAAACATCTTTTATCGATTTAACGGGGAAAATGCTGAAACGGCTTGAAAATACATACAATAATCCTGTTGATATTGAGTTTACGATTAACTTCAACCAGGAAAACGATATTCAGATCAACTTGCTGCAATGCCGTCCCTTTCAAACTATCGAGCACATCGGCAACACTACAGAGTCGGAAGCAATACCGGAAGAGAAAATTATTGTCCGTACAGAAGGAAATTTTATGGGTGGAAATGTTTCGCAACCGATTTCAAGAATAATCTTTGTCGATCCCGAATCCTACACTAAACTTTTACAGACAGAAAAATACAGTGTAGCTCGTCTGATCGGCAAATTAAATAAAATGGTGACTGACAGGGAAAAAACACCAACTATGTTGATGGGGCCTGGAAGATGGGGAACTTCTTCACCTGAGATGGGTGTTCCGGTAAATTTTTCAGAAATTAATCATATTACAGTACTTGCGGAATTAAGCTACCGGGATGGAAGTCTTATTCCGGACTTGTCCTTTGGGACACACTTTTTTCATGATCTTATTGAAACGGGCATTTTCTATTTTGCGGTTTACCCGGAAAATCCCGATGTGAAATTCAATCAGAACTGGTTTCGGGAATTGCCGAATCTGCTCGATAGCATAAGCCTTGGGGAAAATCGCCTGAGCCATGTTGTAAAGGTTTGGGATCTGAGCGGGAAAGGATTAATGATTCACTCCAATGTAGTAACCCAAAGGATGATTTGTTACCTGTTGGATTAGCCAGAGCAACAAATCATCCCGGATAGTTATTATCTATACTACTCCGTAGGCGAGCATAGCCTTTGCGATCTTTACGAACCCGGCTATATTGGCACCCGTTACGTAATCTCCCTTCCTGCCGTAGGCTTCTGCCGCATTTAGACATGAATTATGAATGCTTTTCATGATAATCAGCAACCGGTTGTCCACTTCTTCCCTGGTCCATGACATTTTCATGCTGTTCTGGCTCATTTCAAGGCCGGAAGTAGCCACACCGCCGGCATTGGCTGCTTTACCCGGACCGTAAAGAATGTTGTTATCTTGGAAAATTTTAACAGCTTCAGGAGTAGAAGGCATATTAGCGCCTTCCGCCACGCAGATGCAGCCGTTTTTTGCAAGGGCTGTGGCATTATCTGCATCGATTTCATTTTGAGTGGCGCATGGCAAAGCAATATCTACTTTGATGCCTTGCTCTCTTATGACATCCCATACATTTTTGCCTTCAAAACAGACAGTCTTATATTTATCCGCATATTCACTTATACGTCCGCGGTTAACATTTTTCAGTTCCATGATATAACAGCACTTATCGCTGTCTATACCCTTTTCGTCTATAACAGTTGCGTTTGAGTCACAAACCGAAATCACCTTTCCACCCATCTGGTTAACCTTTTCAATGGCGAACTGGGCGACATTGCCGGAGCCGCTGACGGCCACACATTTATTCTTGAAATCAATTCCCCTTGTTGCCAGCATTTCAGCTGCAAAATAAACTGTTCCATATCCTGTGGCTTCCGGTCTTATAAGGCTTCCGCCATATTCAAGAGCTTTTCCCGTCAAAACTCCGGTATGTTCATTTTTGAGTTTTTTATAATAGCCGTACATATAGCCTATTTCGCGTGCACCCACACCGATATCTCCTGCGGGTACGTCGGTTTCAGGGCCGATGTGTCTAAAAAGTTCTCTCATAAATGCCTGGCAGAAACGCATAATCTCGCAATCGGATTTCCCCTTTGGATCAAAGTCGGAACCGCCTTTTCCGCCACCCATAGGCAGAGTTGTAAGAGAATTTTTAAAAATCTGCTCAAATCCCAGAAATTTGATGATGCTCAGATTCACTGAAGCGTGGAACCGGATGCCTCCTTTAAAAGGACCTATTGCATTATTGAACTGTACTCGAAACCCACGGTTGACTACAACACGGTTTTTATCATCAACCCAGGGTACCCGGAAAATAATAGCTCTTTCCGGTTCAACAATTCTTTCATATATGCCATTTTTTACAAATTCAGGATGCCGCTTGGTCGTTGGTTCCAGTGATTCCAGAACCTCTGTAACAGCCTGGTGAAACTCATTCTGTCCCGGGTCTGTTTGCTTTACTTTGTCAATGACGCTCTTGATAACTGACATTCAACTGTCTCCTTGGAATTTTAAAATTTATTTTTAAATAATTCTGATGCCATTAATAATTTTTCACTATATATATTTTACCAATTGATGAAGCAGGTATTGTCCCGTACATTGTTTTTTGGAAAAAATGAAAATCATCAGGGCTTATTCCTTCGATACCTGAGAATTCATCCATCAATTCCTCAAGGCTGTCAAAACCGCTGCCAAACAAAGGCAGTTTAGAAAAAAATGGTCTTGAACCGTTTGTATCTGCAAGAACGGCAAAATGTACCGGAAACAGAGGATCTCCTACAACCAGCAGATATTGTTCCTTTGATTCGGTAATATTGTATTCTTGCGGCAGGTTATCCTGATTGATTTTTTCAAAATGTTCGCTTAAAATAACAGCCGCTTCATGCGCGTCAATATCCTGAAAGGACATCAAATCATCGCAATTGAAAAAACCGAGTGTGTATAATGCGATACTGAAACTGCTTATCTGTTCATAAACGGGATGTTCCCTGTCGCACATCATCATGATTTCCTCAATTCTTTCGCTTATAAGAAGTCCCTCACGGTTCATATTTTTATTCATATGAATAAAGGTTCTATCCTCAAAGCCGTCATCCAACTTTTGTATTTGATTCATCCGCATGTGGAAACCCCCTTTTTTAAAATAAATACAGCCTGTTAATAGAAACATCTAAAATTGCCGGTAATTTTTGGCTTCAATTTCTGTTCTTGGGTACTCTACGCAAAAGATATGCCGGGAGAAAATATATTTACTAAAAGATATAACTATCAGTATTTATAGCTAAATGTATTTACGATGAAAATGAGGTTAAAGAATCAGGAAATGTCCGATGATTAAAAATAAACAGTTCATATGGATTGCAGAATATATGATATGAAGGTAACTTATTGGTAATAAAGATGTTAATAGGGAAATGTGCTTAGCTGTATGACATTTGAACAGCAACATAATAATTGATCAGTTTTATGCCTGTTCAGTTTTTATTAAGTTTCCTGATCATCTTCCTGCTTATCGAGTTGTTTTTTAAGGCGATGCCGCAATGTGTTTCGGCTGATTCCAAGCATTCTGGCGGCCTGGACCTGGTTGTTGCCGCATTCGCGAAGAACCTTACTGATTAGGGTTTCTTCAACTACTTCAATAAGATTGGTATGGATATTCTGTTTCGAAAGGCGCAGTATTTCAGGGATTATTTCTTCCAGTTTTTCTTTCAGACGCTCAATTAACTGCTCACGGTTCAGAGTCTGCAGAACATGTTCTTCCTTCGGGTCAGGTATCATCAGGTTTCCTTCAGCTATCACATCCCCGGTGCTGAGCAAAACGGCGCGTCGTATACAGTTTTCAAGCTCACGCACATTTCCCGGCCATGAATATGAGGTCAGTTTGTTTAAAGCTGTTCCTGACAAGTAGCAAAGAGGCCTGTTGTATTCCAAACTAAATTTTTTCAGAAAATAATCCACCAGATCCGGGGCATCTCCCATGCGTTGCCTTAGAGGCGGAATATCGATGGAAATAACTTTCAGGCGCCAGTAAAGATCTTTTCTGAATCCGCCAAGTGCAACCTCTTTTTCAAGATTTTTATTGGTAGCAGTTATCACGCGTACATTAACTTTGATGATCCGGTTTCCGCCCAGCCTTTCGATTTCACCTTCCTGAAGAACCCGCAGCAGCTTAGCCTGCAGGGCAGGAGACATTTCGCCGATCTCATCTAAAAAAAGAGTGCCATTGTCGCATCTCTCAATTTTACCGATGTATGTCCTTTCAGCTCCGGTGAATGCACCCCGCTCATGTCCGAACAATTCGCTTTCAAAAAGAGTTTCGGGTATGGCGGCACAATTAATAGCGATAAAAGGTTTATCTTTGCGACAGCTGTGATGGTATATGGCTCTTGCCATCAACTCTTTTCCCGTTCCGCTTTCGCCTGTTATCAGCACCGAAACATCTTTTTCCGCTATCTGGCCTATCAGCTTATAAATATCCCGCATTATTTTGCTGTTGCCTATGATCTGATGCGAATTTCTATCCATTGAAGCCGGAACAACAGTTGTAGAATCGGGAAAGCTGACAATCTCTTTCATCTGGCGGCTAATAGCAAGTGCATCATTGACGATACGGCTCAGATCTTTTCTGTCAAAAGGCTTTACAAGATAGTCGTAAGCGCCTTTCTTCATGGTTTCAATGGTCAGATCCGTTGTGCCGTAAGCCGTCATTATGATCACGGGCGTTTTTACCTCAACGGCTTTAATTTCCGCTAAAGTATCCAGCCCATTGAATTCGGGCATCTTATAATCAAGAAGAATAAGATCGAAACTTTCCTTGTTTATTTTTTCAATAGCGGCCCTGCCATTAAGGCAGGCGGTTACTTCATAACCTTTCCTTTGAAAAAATCTGCTTAAAAAGTGTAACAGACCTTCATCATCATCAACTAGTAATATTTTTTCCATCATTTTCTAATATCGGTTGGTTGATTTTTATGGGGAGAAAAATGGTAAATGTCGTTCCCTGTTGAAAAACACTATTAACATGTACTACTCCGCCATGATTTTTAATCGTATTTAGCACAAGCGGAAGTCCCAGTCCAGTACCGGATGCTTTTGTGGTAAAAAACGGCTCAAAGATATTTTCAATCTGATCCTCGGGAATCCCCTGGCCGGTATCACAAATTTCAATTTTAACACAGGGTTCATTTTTGTCATACAGATTAAAAATATCTTCGGCAGCTGTCATGGAAACAACGCCGTGCAAAGGTATTGCCTCAAGAGCGTTAATAAGAAGGTTGATAAGAGCTTCGGACAATAACTTTCTGTCTCCATTTATTGACGGGAGATTATCATCAATCCTGACATTAAGTGCACATTCCTGACGATTTGCAAGAGGCCTGACTATAGAGAGAACATCTTTTATAAGTTTTGCCACATCAATTACCGAAAACATAAGAGCCTGTGGTTTTGTAAATTCAAGAAACCTGTTTATAGTTGCTTCAATTCTGTTGACCTGCTTCATCGCGATCCGGAAATCTTCTTTGTCTTCCGGAAAACGTTCGATCTGATCCTGTACGGATTCCAGGAAAAGTTTAATGGAAGTAAGGGGGGTCCTTATTTCATGAGCAACAGCAGCACCCATTCTTCCCATTGCGGCAAACTTTTCCGAACGTTCCGCAATAATTTTTGTTTCTTTCAGTTCCGCTTCTCTTAACCCGACTTTTTTTTCAAGATTGTTCTGGCGCTCCTGAAGTTTGTGCGACATGTCTTCAAATGCGCTATAAAGCAAGCCGATCTCGTCATTTGTGTTAATTTTTACAATCGGATTGTCAAATTTTGAAACAGCTATATTTCCGGCATATCTGCTGAGCGTTCTTATAGGGCTTACAATCCGGTACGAAATCATCCATGTAAGCATAAATGCGCTTACGATGCATAAAATAAGAGTAATATAAATTATGCGTTTAAGGGTTTTTGCACTCTGAAAAGCCTCTTCGTAATCCTGTTCAACAACAATATACCAGTCTGTGCCGCCGACATTCAGGGAAGCGCCCAGTACTTCTATGCCGCGATAATCCAGATATGCCTTTTTGCCGTCTCGTTTTTCGAATATTTTTTTGAAGCTTTCAGACTGAGAGATGTTTTCCGTTAAAATTCTTGAAGGCTCCTTGTGTGCAAGGAATCTTCCATCCCTATCCACAAGATAACATTCGCCGGTAACGCCTAAAGATACATTAAGAATAAAGAATACTATTTTATTAGTCCCAACGCTGCCGTAAACCGTTCCTAAAAGCTTGCCATTATCACCTGTGACGGGAACTGCGATATCAAAGGACGATTCCTTCTCTTCGGGTAAATATGTAATGTCGGACATATACAGAGCGTCTCTGGCAATATAAGTTCCGGCGTCGTTTATTTTTGGGCTGGAGATGTCTTTTCTGCTATTAAAAATAATTTTTCCGGAAGCCGAAACTACTTTTAAATTTTTATAAACGCCATATTTATCGCGCACAAGATTAAGGTAAGGAGCTATCAGATCGGGATTCATGGATTTTAATATCGATGTCCCGGCAACAACCATCAGATCCGCCTTACGTTCATCAAGCCAGCGTTCGAGAATAGCAACCTTGTCTACTGCTACATTTTGAAGTTGACGAATAACCATGCTGGCTATCAGGTCCTCGGTTGTTTTAATCGAAAACCACCCAATAATCAGAAGGGGAACTAGTGCAAGAACAAGAAAAATAAGCATCACTTTGGCCTGCAGGCTAACCCCTGGTTTTTTATCGTAAGGCATAATTTTCCAGTATATTTAATTCGATTATCGAACAGCTTCTTATAATCACCGAACGCTCCGGTATTTCCTTATTTATAAAGATATGAATCTGCTTCAGGGAGCTTCGATAGAGAATTAGAAGATAAAGTCGCATTTGGATAAAGCCGGATTATCGATAGGTATATTCCTTTTTATTTTCTATGTAAAAACCGGTCTCAGCGGATGCGCGATTTTTTTTATGTTACGCGGGAAACTGATGTCGTGTAGTTTAATTTATTGACTTAATTTTGAACTGACAACGCGATTAATACTGATTCCGGATTCAGCCGCTCGGATAGCAAGATTGCGATGAACCTCCGGAGGAATTCTGACCATAAACTTGCCACTATACTGCCGACAAGCAATAGGCTCCGGTATAGACTCATCGTTGGCTTCCATATCTGCAACAACTTCTGACACTAATTTACGTATTCCTTTTAAGGTAGCTTCCGGTGTAGCAGAAAGCCAGCTCAGGCTTGGAAATTCAGCACACAAACCCACATGTTCATTATCATTTTCTGACCATGTTACTCGGTATGTATATCGGTCATTTTTTAATGCCATGATTTACCTCCAATTTTTCAATAGCCAAAAGTACCTGCTTCACCTGATATGATTTTGCTTTTCCTTTATCGTTTTGTATATTTATTCGTGGGTCTCCTTGCCAGGGTGTTTTGTAAATTCGGTGACTGCCGGTGCTTTGACGTGGTTCCCCAAAGAAATGATCGCAAACCTTACATAAATCGGTGAAACGTATTCCTTTCGGGGTTTGCGTCATTCTGATTATAATCTCGTCAATTTTAATCATGTTATTATAGTATCATTATTGATATCATTGTCAATGGCCAATATCGGTTTAATACTAATTTATCTTCAGTTTATTTAAAGCTAATGAGATTATCGAAAAAGCACTTTGCAATTCACATATTTTATCAAAATTCATAACACAATACCACCAGCACCATGATTGCTATTCTAAATGGACGTGACACGCTTTCCATTTATTATAATAATTGTATAAAACTCAAATCAAGAGCCATGAGAATAGGTGACCTTTTTCTCCTAAAATTATAAAATTGTTTTGTTTGTTTTTATTACAGTAAGCTGCTTGGCTTTACAGTAAGTCTATATTAACTGTACAGATAATATAAATGCTTATTAATCAGAAAAAGGGGGGGGTATATATGAAAACTATTGAAATAGATGATGATGTTTATGATGAATTAGGAAAAATCGCTAAGCCTTTTGTAGATAATACGCCAAGCATGGTTATACGTAAGCTGATAGCTTATTACAGTAAACAGCGCTATACTGTCCAAGATAAAAAAATTAGTGATGAGGTAGGATCTTCCATCGAATCCAACAGATTAGTATTTCAATCAACTTCATCTGATATCGAGCAATTAAGAAAGGAAACTTCTTTTGTCCATCAAGCCTTTTTAACTTTTTTAATGGACAATTATACTAACTCAACCGGGAATTTTCAGATATCTGATATAATTCCATTCATGGAAGCCTTTAATTTACGCTTGCCATCAGGCTTATTGAGAAATCCTTGGATGAAAGCACCATACAGAAGCAATAAAAGCTGTATTAACACTATAGAACATTTTAGGCAGACAAGGAAATTTGGCTGCTGGAATGGTAAAGATACAAAGGAAAACTGTAACGCAGAGAATTATTGTATTTATCATCCTAATAATGAACATAAAATAAATAATAAATGTGACCTTCGTTTTGGGGTTATTTGGAAACGGGATAATCCAAATTCACCTTTTACTTATGGGATTCATTATATTGAAGTTATTGAAAATGAGCTACTTGAAAATCAAAAAATACCTTTAAAGCCTTTGTTGGCTGTTTTGTACCCAACTCAGAAGTATGAAAACAAACTAGCAGATAGATTTCTTCTTGATTTTCATTTGGATGAAGAGATTGATCTCTTTTCTGATTCCGATATCTGGAGGCACGCGAGACAAAAAGGTCTTATCCCTTGAGTTAAATATTTATCGAATTATTTAAAGTTTAAATCAGATGTGGGGGGATAATAGATGGCGTATTATACTTCCTAACTTATTTATCAAAAAGGATATAATTATTCGCCTTTGCAATTTTCTCACCGCGTATTACAGCCTTATCAACAGATGTTCCCGATAGATTCCGTCGGAGGTAAAGTGATGTTATTGTTAATCTCAGCTCTCTGACTGCCCAATAGCACAGAAGGTTGCGTACCTGAATAATTTTCCGGTGACTTCCAGCTTTAAATCCGAAACAAGTGCGGCCATTAGCGAGTTGAGATGAATGTGGCCCAGTTGTGTAATAATTGAATTGACACTGTAACAATATTTGATACAATATGCGATATGATAAAAACCTTCAGGCATAAGGGGCTTGCTGAACTATTTGAACATGGTAGCTCTCCAAAGGTTCAGCAGAATTTACAATCACGCTCTCTACGACGTTTAGATGCTTTGGATCAAGCGGAATCTTTAACAGATTTAAATGTTCCTGGTTTTAATTTCCATGGACTTCGGGGAGTGCCAAAACGATATAGTATTCACGTTAATGGTCCATGGTGTATTACATTTGAATGGGAAGACGGCGATGTTTTGAAGGTTGATCTTGAACAATACCATTGAGGTAAAACATGGGAGAATATTTAATTAAACGGCCTTTACAAAGGCCACCGGTACATCCCGGTGAGATTTTGCGAGAAGACGTACTTAAAAACCTTGGTCTTTCAGTTAGCGAAGCTGCAAAGCGCCTCGGCGTTTCTCGCCAACAATTGCATCGTGTTTTAGCTTGCACGCATCCTATTACAACAGAAATGGCTCTTAGAATAGGAAGGTTTGCCGGCAATGGGCCGGTACTATGGTTGAGAATGCAGCAAGCATATGATTTATGGTACGCTGAGCATCGGATGGCAGATGAATTATCAAAGATAGAATCGGTTGCCTCAGATTGCTGTAACGCTTAATATGAAGGATGAAAAACAGCGCATTATAAAAGCGGCATTATGTCCTGCTGAAAAAAAATAAAAAAATCATTTCTGTATTTTTTTATATTATCGACAATATCCGTATTGTTTACATGCTCAGGCGTATCGCTAACAAATTTAAAGATATAGCATCTGGCATTAAATTTTTTACATGCCTGAATAACTGAAGCGCTTTCCATATCTACAAGGTCTGCCAGTAAAGATATTTTTTTTCTTTCTTTAAGATCAATAACCGGGTGGTCTGAGGTTGCGATTTTTGCGTGTGAAAATCCTTCAAGAAAATCCGGTTTGTGCACATAAGGAGTTTTTGATTTCCAATGAGGCCTGTCAAACTCAACAGCTCCTGTGATATGAAAACTATTTCCAAGCAAATGCTTTGTGCCTGTAGCTCCTGCCGCGCCAAGATTGATTATGCGGCAATTGGGAAATGTTAAGCAAGCATAAGCGCATGCAATTGCCGCGTTTGTTTTTCCTATTCCTGAAATAATAAGAATATAGTTTTTATTTTTGTAAACAGGAAAGGGTTTATCACTTTTGCGTATCAATGAAAGCCCGTCTATAAAGGGTTTGGCTTCAAGAGTAGTTGCCATGACCATGACTAAACAGTCTAAAGAATTTTTTTCCACCTGGTCATTTCCTCCAAAGCATTAATAGCATTTCTTCCGGGTTCTCCTAATGAAATACTGAAATCATTAACATAAAGATTGATGTGCTCATCTACTACTTTTCTATCCATTTCCTGGGCATGATCTAATATAAAGGAGAGCGAATCTTCTTTGTTATTTTTTGCATGGAGTATGGAATTTCTTATTAAAAGTTCAATCTGGCTTTTATGAACGATTGTAGCGGGATCATTCCTGATTGCAATGCATCCAAGCGGTATGGGAAGCTTTGTTTCTTTTTCCCACCACTGTCCAAGATCTATAATCTTTATGCAATCATAATCAGGATAAATAAACCTTCCTTCGTGAATAATAAGACCCGCGTCATATTCACCGGTTTTTATTCCTGGCAGAATTTTGTCAAATCCGGTTACTACTATATTTTTGATTTCAGGATTCCAGAGTTTAAGAAGAAGAAAAGCAGTAGTATAATTGCCGGGAACTGCAATTTTAGAAGTTTCTGAAAACCGGGTATTTTTACCTGATACCAGAAGAGGGCCGCATCCAAAGCCAAGAGCAGCTCCCGAATCTAAAAGCGTATAATGCTTTTTTAATAGAAGATATGCATAAAATGAAAGTTTTGTGATTTGATATGTGTTTTTAAAAGCTGCAATATTAAGCGTTTCTACATCATCAATATGAGGCGTGAAAGCATATCCCAAAGTATCTATGCGATCGTGAAGCATTGCATCAAATATGAATGTGTCGTTCGGGCATGGTGAAAATGCTATGGAGAGATTTGTCATTTTAATATCTTCTTATAATCCGGTAATCTGAATCTCTTAACACAGGTGTTTTACCTGCGTTTTTTATAATATCAATAAATTCTTCCGTACATACTTTGGTTTCAATGCCGGTGGCCTTTACTACTGTTTCTTCCATCAGCACACCACCCATATCATTTGCTCCCATTGTAAGCGCAAGTTGTGCGGTTTTCAGGCCTTCGGTCAGCCAACCGGCCTGGATGTATTTGATGTTATCCAAAAAAATACGGCCGATTGCAACTATTTTAAGATAATCGATGCCTGTAGCCGGTTCAATATCTTGCAATCTTGTATTTGCCGGAGAAAAAGACCAGGGTATGAAAGCCCTGAATATCCGTGTTTCATCCTGAATATCACGCAAAAAATTCAGATGTTCGATTTTTTCTTCTTCGGTTTCACCCATGCCGTAAGTCATTGTTGCAGATGATTTCATATTGTGGCGGTGCAAGGCAAATATCGCTTCGCACCATTGTTCTTTGCTTGCTTTGTTCGGGCTAACCTTTTTACGTATCCTGTCTACCAGCAAATCCGAAGCCCCCGGTACGGAATCTAGACCGGCATCTTTTAATTCCGATACTACTTCATCTATTGAAACAGAACTTTTTTTTGATATGTGAAACAGTTCGCTTGGTGAAAACGAATGAAGATATATTTGAGGGAAATGCTTTTTTACTTCTCTTACCATGTTTACATATTTATTAAGAGTATAATCCGGATGTAGCCCTCCTTGCAGCATAACCTGCGTTCCATTTATTAAAACAAGCTCTTTGGTTTTTGCCAGAATTTCATCCATTGAAAGCTCATAAGGTTTTATTAGATTTGCCCTTGCGTGATAGGCGCAAAAATTACATGCCGCTTCGCAAATATTTGAATAGTTAATTATACGGTCAATAATAAAGCCAACTTCTTCTTCGGGCGATATCAGTTTTCTTCTTATGTCCCCGGCTTCGCCAAGCTCTAAAAGATCCCATGAAAAAAGACTGCAAGCTTCCTCCGGCGTAATTCTTTCACCATTATAAATTTTGTGTTTGAGCTTTTCTTTTATACTGATTTTTGTCAACTTATCTCTCCCGAGCCAGTTTCAAAACGTCCCATTTTGGCCGATCTCTGCGTTGGGCGAAAATTTTAATCCTCGAAATACTCCATGTATTCCTGCGGTTAAAATTTTCACCCGCCTTGACCTTGACCAAACTGAAACG
>Ga0180732_1000374_pt1 | contig 40617 bp, 71 predicted proteins | sample KR11_01MetaG_FD_148674 | JGI IMG/M metagenome (GOLD analysis project Ga0180732, IMG submission 148674) | Groundwater microbial communities from the Olkiluoto Island deep subsurface site, Finland - KR11_0.1 MetaG | ecosystem: Environmental > Aquatic > Deep subsurface > Groundwater | place...
CACTCCTTTTAGCGACAGTTACGAATTAAACCAGTTGACCACCTTAACTAATTCCACCGGTTCGGGCTGTTTAATGCCGAATTTAGTAGCTAATGGATTTTTCGGCGGGGGGACTACTTGTTTTGATAGTCTGGAAAATACCAGTAATTATCATTCTGCTGGTGAAATGGAAAGCAAAGCTATAATGCCTTTATTCACTCCAGGTAAAAAAGGCAAAGTTAAATATATTGACTTATATTTCCAGAATACAGCTTCTGGAGGCAGGCCTTTGGAAATCACTTTAAGAGTTGATGCCGATTCCACAACTAAAACCATATTCAGCACGGCGACTATCGCTTTGCCACTTATAAAACATATTGTCAGGGACACTTCGGATGCACCTTTTCCGATGTTTGCGGAAATCAAAGTCAATCTGCAATGGCAGAATAGCGGGGCTTCGACTTCTATTCCGCCAATGTTATCAAAAATAGTCATTGAATACGAAGAAGTCTTAAATCCACAATAATAAAAAATTTATGAAATCATACACAGTTTTAAGAGGGTTATTCGGCAGTTTTACTGGCGATACCGCTACCGCCACTCTGACTTTAGGCGACCAGCTTATCAATGACTGGCATAGAAAACTTATCAAGAAATTCAGACTTGACGAAATTACCGACAGCACCAAGTCAACTGTCGCTTCAACTCAATTTTACAATCTGCCTTTTAATTGTCAGAAACTTTTTAGCGTTTATATCACGATAGGAACAGCCAAATATTATCCTGTTGAGGCGCAGGACAGGGCATCGTGGGACAAACTGAATCAGACGACTTCCGATACCGGAGACGGCCCGACTGTTTTTTACATTGAAAACAAGAGAATCGGTTTTTATCCAATACCTTTGACCGCGGGATATGTTATAACTTTTGTCTTCAAAAAAAGGATTAAGGACTTATCTATTGCCGATTACACGACTGGAAGTATTGTTACCGCCACCAATGGCTCTGCTTCAATCGTGGGAACTGGCACGACTTTTACTGCGGCGATGGCTGGCAGGTGGCTAAGAATTACCGATTCCGATACCGCCAATAAAGGGGACGGGGAGTGGTATGAGATTCTAAGCGTGGAAAGCGCAACCGCACTTACTCTTAGAAACACTTATCAGGGGATTTCAATCTCCACCGGCACGGCTACCTTTGCTATCGGCCAGATGCCTGACTTGCCGGAAGATTATCACGACCTGCCCGTATATAAAGCTACCCAGATTTATTTTGAATCTATCCACCCTGAAACCGAAAGAGCTTCATTTTACAAAAACCTCTTTGACGAGGGCTATAACGCTTTTGTTTCCGAGTATGCCACCAAGACTGAAACTCCTAAAGTAGGACTTAGAATGAGAAAAGAAAATTATAATAATAAAGTCTTAAATAATTATATAAGATGGCCATAAAAATATGAACATAACATCTCAATTATCAAAATCAGAATGGACATCGGCTGAATGGAGTAATTATTATAATACTACTGGCAAAGGGAAAGGTATTGCTGAATTATTAGTTAATAAACCCCAAAAAACTCAATGGACTTCTAAAGATTGGGAGAATTATAATTATGCTAGTGGCGCAGGAAAAGGCATCGCTGGATTATTAACCAATAAACCTCAGGTTCAATGGTCGCCGACTGACTGGAAAAACTACAATTATGCCGTTCTAAACACCCCTAACGTCAATTCCTTGCAGGCAGGAACGCAAAATCTGCCCGATTTCACCCCTCAAGCTCCTAATGTGCAGAATAGCTACCTTAACAGCGTAGGAAGCAATTTAACGACCTCTAGGGCTAATCTGGAGAATGAATACACCAAAAGAATTTCCGAGATAGACAAGCAGAAAGAAACTTACCAAAAACAGCTAGACGACATTACCGGATTCCAAGAACTCGCTTTAGAAGATGTGCAATCCTTAATGACTCCTTTTAGGGCTAATCTTGAAAATACCGAAAGAGAAAGGTTTAAGATTGAAGAAAACTACTTTGCCAATCAAGACGCTCTCTCTGAATTGGAAACATTATACAACGGAGTGAAAGCCGATACTGAATCAATGACTGGCAGGACTTCTGGCGGCGGGATTTGGGCAGGAAGACTGCAAAAATCTATCGAAACGGCCAACGGCAGAATTGGAATTTTACAGGCGGTGATGTCGGCAAGAAGCAATCAGATTTCAACAGCAACCAATCTGATAGACAGGTCAGTTAGTGCGATTAACGCCGACAGGCAAGACCAGCTTACTTACTACAACGGCATTTTGGATTTTTATAAGACTCAAAAATCAGACATTCAAGGACTTTTAAAAACCGCAATCGGCGATAAGCAGGATATTATCAAATCTCAATTAGGGTTTTTGGAAAACGATATGAAGCAATCCGAAGATGTCGCTAATAAGGTTAAAGAACTTCTTTTGAATCCCGACAACGCCAAGATGATACAGGAATCCGGCATCTCTCTGGCTGATTCGGTAGAAGAGATAAATAAGAAAATGGCTGACTGGCAGATTGCCCATCCTGAAGAAGTCGCTAATATGATAAAGCAATACCCAGACGCTAATATCCAGCCGACTGATACTATTGAAATAGCGACAGCTAAGTTAAAGAACAGCAAGATTTACCAGCAGGAAACGAGATTGAGTGGAGGGGGAAGTGGAGGCGGAACAGGAAGAATTACTAAAAATCAACAAAGCCAAATAGAACAAAATTTGCTTTCTCAATTAGGTGGAGATGGTTTTGTTAGTCCAGATGATTATGCCGCGGCTAAACAAGATTGGATACAAGCTGGCGGTTCGCCAAGTGATTTTGACACTAAATTCAAAGACAGAAGAAACCCTGATAATAATTATTATGATGTTACTGGGGAAAATAATGTTAATAATGCAACAAATGAAACTGATATTACTGATTATAAAAATCAAGGTTATACCGCAGATGATTTAGTAAAAGCTGGTTATGATAAAGCAACAGTAGAAAAAGTGTTTAAAACAACCAAGAAAACAAATTGGTTAAGCAGTTGGTGGGGAAGTGTTAAAAGCAAAATAAATAAAGGGTGGTAAATATGGCATATCAAAGCATATTCACAAATCAAAATATACCTGTCAGGAAAGGAGGGGGTTATCAGTCTATTTTCCAAAGAGCTAAACCAGTAACTCCGATAAAACCTATCTCCCCGACTTCAACTAATCCAACGATTAAAACCTTGCCTGATATTGGTTCTTTTTATAATGTTCCAGGACTTTACACTAAACCTCATACGACTTATGGGGGCATTCCTTCACAACCAGGTTATCAGAGAGATGATATTTTTCCCGTTGCTTTAGGGGGAGTAAACGCCACTTCTTCAAATATAAAAATGATGGAGGAGAATACGGCTGATAAATTCGACGCTATTGAAAAAAAGAACATAGCCGATTATAAGGCAGGCAGAATTACTTTGGCGGCGGCTAGAAGTAATGTGGTTAATGCCAAGATACCTTGGATACTTGAACAGCAGGGTATTTCACAAAGTGTGATGAAAAATTTGCCCTCTTCTATGCTTAGTGCCGCAGGACAGATAGCAAAAGGATTTATTTCACCATTTGTCAGTGCCGGAGTGTCTTTAGTAAATCAGCAAAGGAATATTCAATCAGCCACTAAAGCTTTAATAACCGGAAAAAAAACAACTCAAGATTATACTGATACTTCTTATAATATTCCTATTTATGGTAAAGCCGAACCATTATTAACCGAGAAGATAAAAAATCCTGTAGAAATGACTAAACAAGTAGTCGGTAATGCCCTTGAAATAGCCCCCTATGTTATGAGTGCTCCTGTTGCAAAAAATTTAATTAAGACCATCGAAACTATCGGTAAAAAACCTTTACAACAAATTACTTCTAAAGAAGCAATCCAATTTGCTAAAGCATATGGAACTAAAATTGCCGCTTCTTCTTTAGGTCTTGGCTCAATGTTTGGTTTAGGCGGAAGCATAAAAGAAGGAGCTGATTTAAAAACAACCACTACTAATATCGCTAAATCAATAGGGACTATCGCTTTGCTTGAAATGACTTTAAGCCCACTTATTACTTATGGGCTTAAAAATATTAAAGGCAGAACAGTTAAAGAAAGCGTTGATAAGGTTATTGAAGACCATAAAGAATTGATTGACCAAAAGGCACAGGAAATTGTAAGTAAAATTCCTCCAACAGAACCCCTTAAACCATTAGAACCTCTTAAATTTGGAATAAAAAAACCAGAAATTAAACCATTAGAAACAGCCCAAATTGAGCCAATTAAGCCGGAAGTGGGTAATTTACCGATAGAAGGGCAAAAAGTATCAGGTGTGGCTAAACAGATTGAAGCTAAGGCGATTGAAGAAGGAATGACTAAAAAAGGATATGCCGAACTTGCCGAATATGATGCCTCTACGATTAAAGAGCAGTCTGAAATGGCTTCTAAGTATTCGTCGGAACAGATAAACAGAATTGCTACTGGTAAAGAACTGTTGCCGGAAAGAATGAAAGCCGGAACAGCACTTTCTATTGCCGAAGACTATGCGATAAAAACTAAAGATGGTCAGTTGGCTTTAGAACTTGCTAAATCTCCTCTCGTTACTCAATTGTCAGAATCAGCTAGTGAATTAAGTTTATCCAGAATGAGAGAATCTGCTATTTCTGGGATACAGGAAGTTATTAAAAACAAAGAACAGATAATAGAAAAAAGAAGTGGTAAAACTATTAAAGAATTAAAGAATAAGGTTATAAAGGAAATTAAAAATGAAGTGATAAAAAAGACTCCAACCAGAGAAACTTGGTTAAGTTTTATTGAAAGCATTAAATGTTAAATTTATGTATGAAAATTTAATGATAATTTTAGGAATTGCTATGGTATCTATAATATCAATAGCTATTTATACTGAAAACCATAAATAAAATGCCTTATTGTCTTACAAAACAATTAGCTGAAGAATTTAAACATCGTCTTAAAAATGGTGAGATTAATCCTGAAAAATTAAGCAAAATGACTTCTAAAGAAAGACACGATTTTTTTGCCGATTTTTTGGGCAAAGAAAATGCCCTAAATGTCAATTCTTTATTTGAAAGTAAATTGCTTTTAAAAAGTCAGCAACAGGGAATGATTAGTTGGGCTAAAACAGTAACAGGCATTAAACCGCAAATTAGGCAGGATTTAATTACCCGTATAGGTAAAATGGATAAAATTTTAAATCCTCTGGAAGAAAAGGCATTTTTACAAGACCTTGCTTCAAAAAGATTAGGAACAGATGTAACTTTGGAAGAAGCCCAAAAAATTACTGAGTTATCTGGTAAGATAAAGGAAAAAGAAGATTTTAAAACAGATGATGAGAGGATTCAATATGGATTATCTAAATTAAATTTAAATGATTATGTAAACTCTCTGAATCCAAAAAGAGCTGATTTTTTAACTAATATAGCCAATGTTCCAAGGTCAGTAATGGCTTCTTTTGACTTATCTGCTCCTCTAAACCAGGGTTGGGGTATGATGAGTAGAAAACAATTTTATACATCTTTAGGCAGTATGCTTAAATATGCTAAAGACCCTAATGCTTTAAGAGAATTACAAGCAGATATAATTACCAGACCAACTTATGATATGGCAAAAAAAGGCGGACTTCGCTTAACTGATTTGGGACAAAAACTTGAAATGAGAGAAGAACAATTTATGTCAACTTTAATGGATAAAATACCTGGTTTTGCCGCTTCCCAAAGGGCTTATGTCGGTTTTTTAAATAAATTAAGAATGGATGTTTTTGACGAATTAATCAGAAAAGCCCAGTTAGCCAATGAAGATATAGGAGTTGGCACTAAGGCCGTTGAAGATATAGCAAAAAACGTTAATAATTTTACCGGAGGAGCTAGAGTAGGAAAAGTTGAAGGAGCAGTGCCTATTTTAAATGCTTTTTTCTTTTCACCTCGTAAAATTACTTCTACGATTAATATGTTAAATCCCTGGAATTATATTAATCCTAAAATAAGTAAGACTGCTAGAATTGCTGCTACCAGAAATTTATTTGGCAGTCTTGGTATAACGGCTACTGTAATTACTTTAGGAAGTTTATTAACTGGCGGTAAACCTGAAACTGACCCCACAAGTTCAGATTTGGGTAAGATTAGAGTGGGTAATAATACTTTAGATTTAAGTGGAGGTAATGCTAATTATGCTATTTTAATAAGCCGTTTGCTGACTGGAAAAATTAAAAGTCCGACTACTGGAATAATAAGTGAATTGGGTAATAAAATCGGCCAAACTTCCAAACCTAAATTGATAGGTAATTTTATCAGATATAAATTATCTCCAAATGTATCATTATTAATTGACGCTTTAACTGGAGAAAATGCCGTAGGAGAACCTAAAACAATTTTACAATCCGTAATAGATAGATTCAAACCAATGTTTTTAGAATCAATTTATGAACTTGTTAAAAATGATACTGCTGATGTTTTTTCTAAATCATTATTTTCTTCTTTTAGTTTATTTGGAGCTGGGCTTAATACTTATAAACAAAAACTTAAACCTCTCAAATCCCTAAAACCTTTTAATAAACTCAAACCATTAAAAAAATTAAAACCTTTATAATAAAAAAAAGCCCCGACTTGGGGCTTTTTAAATTTCCTTTTTATAATTCTATCTTCTCTGATGTGAATCTAATTATATTTATTTAATTTTTCAATCAGCTTTTCCTTTGTCAATCTTTGAATCGTGTATGGGACAATCAGCTTCTGGGACAAAACCATATTTTTCAGTCAAATGACAATCATAACCACATTTAGCAGTTCCAGGAGTATAACTAATACCATCAGCTATATAATCATAACTTTGTAAGTCGTGGTCTGTTGTATATTCACTCATAATTGCGAGGTTATTTTATAAAATTGTTTTTTTAATTTTTTTATTCTTTTACAAACTGGCATTATTTCTTTTTCAAAATCATTAATCCGTTTTTTATCATAACCAGTTGATTCATCAATCATTATTTCCAAGCCAGATTTAGGTATGTTTTTTTCGTGTTTTTCCATTATTTGACCTAAAACATAATATAAATAATCAATATCCGCTTGAAGTTCTAACCATCTAGGCATTTTTTTCATATATCCCTTTCCCGCCAAGGCGGAGTTAGTTAATAATCTTCCTATCCTGCCCCGCTAGCTTTAACGAGGCAGAGAGGGGGGTTATATTTTTATACTGTTAGCAATCTGTTCAGCTCTTAAAGTCAATACTTCTAATTCCTTTTCAAAATTAGTTTTTTCAGAGCTTGGTTCTTCTTTCAAAGAATCAACATTTACTATAAAATGTTCAATCTTACTCTCAATAGAACCTAAAGCTTCTCTCAACCTTTCCAATAACTCTTGATAAGGCATTTTTGAAGGAGTGCCTACTCCTGTGTTTGGTAAATTCATACATTGTTTTTGGTTAATAATTAAAACCTATGATTTTTTTACAATCAAGTTCAAAAAGACTTAAATTACCAAATTTAATAGTGCAATCAGCATATTCAGCCAAACAAAGCATTTCATTATTTTTAATCGCTTCTCTTACCTCTTCAAAAATAACGTCATCTATATTTTCATCAGCTTCATATTCAATGATTATTTCTTTCCCTTCAGTTGTAATTAAACTAATTGACCTTTCTTCTAATTGTTGTTTTTGATTAGCCATACATTATTTTGGTTAATAATAAATTATTTAATTATCATATTTTCCATTAACGACATTATCAGCTAATTGCAATAACCTATTTCTTAAAGCTACTTTTGGGGTTGAATATTTTTTATTCTTAAAATCGTGATACTGATATTCGTGTGCTTCTTTTACAATATCTGCCAAATCAGTCATTAGTTTATTATGTCCTTCATTCGTATCTGTTGGCGGATTTTTTTCTAAATCTTCCGCTAAATTTTTTAAATACTCATTCGCATTATCTGGCGAATTTCCTATCTCTTTTAGCATATCCATACATTGTTTTTGGTTAATGGTTAATAAGGTTATTTTTTTATTTCTCCAACTTTTACTCCTAAAATATATATTGCGTTAGCTGTCCCAAAAATTATAAACGCCTGCCAAAAAGGAATATCATTACCTAAATTTTTTAAATCAGTAGTTATCCCAAGCCATAAACCGAGTAGATAACCAGCTATAGAAAGGATTAAAATTGTTTTTGATTTGATGGTCATAGTTAAATTGTTAATAATCCCCTATTCTTTATATTTATTATTTCTATGCCATTCTAAATGATGTTTGCGACAAAACCAAATTACTTTCAACGGTTTTGTATAATCCGAATGATGTGCTTGAGATTTTTTCTTTCCACAGATTTTACAGGGTAATTTTTTAATCCTTTTTCTTTTAAGAGCTTCTTTAATAATCCATCTTACTTTTTCTCTATTATAGTGTTTACTATAATATTCTTTATTATAATTTTTGCAGTATAATACTCTTGTCTTAGTTTTTTGATATTCTTTATCCCATTTTTTCTGACAGGATTTACATCTGGAAGTAACACCCCAGTAAGCATTTTTACTTTTATAAAAATCGGATTTATCTTTTCTCTTTTTACATATATAACAACGTGGTCTCTTAAATCTTTTCCTCATATATTCAGGTTAATAATCATTTATCAGCTAAGCTCTTGGGTAAGGATTAAACATAACAAATTAAACATTCATCTCCTAAACTCCAATTTAATTTTGCCAAAATAATAGCATCCTCCTCGGTCAATTTTTCTAATAATTCTTCTATTTGAACGGAATAAATTACATCGTGTTCGGCGGCACAAATTAAATCTTTTTCAAAAGGATTAACATATTTAGCTATAATTTGTAATCCTTGAAAACAATTATCACCTTTCCATTGAGAATCATTAGAATTTTCAAAAATTGATTGTAATTTTTCTTTTGTCATAAGATTATTTAATTAAGATTTAGCTGTCCCAGCTATTAGGCCGAGCTGATAAAGGACTATTTAAGTTTGGTTAAACCAATGTTTATAAGTTAAATTATTCCAAATAAAGTAATATTCAAACATTATTTTTTTATACATCTTCTTATTGGTTAAGGTTGGTTAAAATATCTTTAATTTGTCCCTTGATTAAATAAACTCCATTGCTAATATTTTCTTTAGTAGAATTTTTTTCAAGAATATCAATAAGGTCATTTAAAATATTTATTTTTTCGCTTTGAATAATTAATATTTCTTTCTTCCATTCTTCCTTTTGCTGGGAGAGTGTTCTAGCAATTTCCCATATCCCCTCTTCAGTCGGAATAATCATATCGTGATTTTCCAAATACCAGACTATTTTATAAACAGCTTCAGATATTTTAACCCCATATTGTTTTTTTATTTCATCTTCCCAATTTTGCTTTGAGGTTGGCATAGTTTGATTTGAGTTTGGTATTGTATCTATTTTTGTATTACTTTGGCAATGACAATATTCAATTACCGAAGTATTTATTGGTTCTCCTGGAAATGGTTTAAAACATTTTGGACAAGGCATAGTTATTTTATTAAGATTATTTATAAATAAAATAAATAAGTTCACCTAGCATAGCTAACATTCTATGCCTTTGACTCCAATCTTTGCTATCTTTGGGATAATACTTTTTAGCAAGTTTTAATGCTTTTGCATCTGCTTGTTTTTCAGTTTTCATAGGGTTAGGTTAGTTTTTTATAAAATTCAACTTTAGTGGGTTTTGAATATATTTTAGTTGCTTTAAAAGTAAATTTTTCACCCTTTTTATTATAGAAATCTACTTTAATCGGCTTAGAACAAACTTTAACTTTTTTAAATTTAATTTTTCTTAGCTTAATTTTCATAGGATTATTTAGATTTTGTATTAGTTGGCAATAACAACCCAATTAAAAATCCAGCTATTCCTAAAGGAAGCCATTGTGGAAAATGAACATAAAACCAAACAGCAAATAAAAAGAAAGGAATAACCCAAAATAAATTATACAATGAAAAATCATTTTTATACTCCCCTTTGCTACCAACAACATATTGCCACTTTGAATTATCCATAGTTATTTGATTAAGATTATTTTTGGTTAATCCTTCTATTTAATTTTTCTTCTAATGGAAATTGCCAAAATCCAAACTCATCTACTTTTCCATAACCATACGATACATCACCGTGGATATTATGAGTTACTCCACATTTGAATTTTAATTTGTAAAGAATTATTGAAATTATTTTTTTCATATTATTTTTGGTTAGATTTTTCATTTTTTTAGGTTAATTCTAGTTATCAATAATGACCACCAAAGCCAAGTATATCTTCTAGTAGTAAATCCCCATAAAGTTTGTTTTGGAATAAAATGAAACTTATATACTTTAGATTTAGCACAATCACAGTTTGGGTCGTGCGGTTTAGTTCTCTTTATTATTTGTATTTTCATTTTTCCAGGTTTCTAAATTTAGGTTCAATATAATCAATACCTATAATTTCAAATAAATCTTTTTCCTCTGGCACAAAAGTAATTTCTTCACCTTTATACAAAATACCCTCTTTACTATGATAACCAGCTTTTACCCAGCCACAAGCTAATACTTTATGGGAAAATTCAGCACTACCAGTTCTTATAGCAAATTGAAGTCCCCAATTTTGTTCATTGACTATAAATAAATCAAGGTTAATACCTTCTGGCAATAATCGCTGGGTATATTTTCCTAATGGTTCACCTTTGATTTTTTTCCATTGATTAACAATAAATGAATATAATAAAAGTTTATCATTATTAGGAATACAAACTATCTCAATATCTTTTACTTCTGACTTTTCCCGTCTGATACTTCCAGCAATTTCAGCCCTTAAACAAACTAATCTTAATTCATTAAGATATTTTTCAGCTATAGTTTTAGCTTCTTGTAATTTCATTTTTTCAACTTTCCAATAAATCTTTAATATCTAAAATTAAATTATTTCTAATTGCTTCTCTAAATGCTTTCTCATAACAATCTTTTTGTCTTGAAAAATCAGAATTTTCTATTTTTGGCAACTGCTTTTTTATGCTTTTCTGCCATTCTAATTTTTCTTGGTCTTTTTGCTTGAGTTTAGAAAGGATAAATTCTTCAACCGCTCCTAAAAATTCTTGACCTACACGATAACCTGTATTTTTAGGATTTTTAAATCTGCTTCTAAACTCTTTTAATATTTCCTCATTTGATTGTTTTGGCATATAATTAAATTTTAAAATTTATCACTCTGGTAAATAATCTAAATTTTGAATACGCTACAGCGTCTTTTTTATTATTAAAAGTCTTTATAATTTTAGGCACTGGACTGACTTCATCAATAGGATGAGTAATTAGAATCACGGAATACCATAAATTGTCTGGTTCTTTAAACCATTTCGGTTTCTTTAAATTCTTAGTTGTTCCACAATTAGTTAAATTTGGCATATTATTTTTGGTTAGATAAAAATTTTATAAATTCTTCTCTCTCTTTTTTACAAACAGGGCACTCCCTTAATTTATAATTAGGTTTTACTTTTACTTTAATCTTAAATTCTTTACAAAAATCCTTTGATATTTTAATATATTTATCTTTCATTTTTCCAGGTTTTGATTCTATTTTTAATATCTAAAAGGGCTTGATTATAACCCATACCTAGACAACCAAATTTAATCACATCTAAGTTATCTGGCATCTCCTTTTCTATCCACTCCAGCTGGGCGGTGAGGGATTGGCGGAGGAAGTCTTTTAACATAATTACATCAAATTTATTCAACATTGAATCATCAATACTACAATGTTCACCATCATTTCTAAATTCATCAAATCCCTTTATTTGTGATTCTATAAATTGAGAGTAGGACATATTAGTTGGAGTTAGATAGACGATTAAATTCTTCTTGAGTAACATAACAATAATTTTTATGTTCTGAAGTTCCATATTTTCCAATACCATTACTATGAATCCAAATAAGCCCACATTCTTTAGCCGCTTTAATTTCTGCTCTTGATTTTTGCCAATCTCCGTTTCTTTGACCTTGTTTAAAATTTGTAATCCATTGTTGTTTAAATTTTTTCCAACATTTTTTACAAACGTGATTAGGGTCTAATGGTTCTGGGTAATCATAATCTTTTGTGCCAAAACAGATATATTCATCATAAGGTTTACAGAATAAACCGCACTCATCGCATATAATAGTATTTCTTTTTGTAAAACTCATAATTTTTCCCGATAAGGTTAGGTTAGTTAAGAAAATATATTAAATTCTTTTTTAGTTAATTTACGATTAACAATTTTTTCGTATGCTTTACCGACTAAAAATAAAGATATATTACAATCGCCTGCACAACTTTTTTTATGTTCTTCGGCAATTCTAATTAAATTATCTGCTATAACTTGAATTTCTTTTTTCATAGGCTAGGTTAGTTATTATTTGATAATCTTTTATAATCCCAAATTCCTGCCTTAATCTGTTTATCTCCAAGATATTGCCTGCTTTTCTTTTGCCGTGGTCTTCTGCCCTATGGGCGCAATAATTAAGGCAATGCTTAATTGTAGTAATGTCTTTTTCTTCTAAGATGTATTCGGTTGTTGTTTTAATTTTCATAGGTTAGGGTTTTAAAATTAATTCTTTATTATTAATATAAATATGTTCAAATTCTTCTGTTGTAATTATATGTAAATCTTGTCCAATAGTTTTAGTCTTAATCAAACTCCACCAATAAATTCTTCCGCCAAAAATCCCTACTTTTTTATAAGTCTTTTCTTTTTCAATAAGGAATTTTACATCTGTATGTGTAGTTTTATTTTCTGGCATAAATTATTAGGTTAGTTTTTTAATTTTTTTCATATTGAATTTACCCTGTTTTATTAAAGTAAGTTTTACATTCGGATTGACAGAATTAATCGCTTCAAAGATTTTCCATTTTTGCCTCCAAGCGGGAAAAGCATAACCTTTTGTTTCCACATATTCGATTGTGCCGTCATTATGATAAACCACGAAATCAATACGATAAGTTCCAACTATATAATCATTAATTATTAAATCTAAAGTTTTTTGAGCTTCCCAGCTTTTAATATCTTTAGCTTTTAATCTTAAATCCAATTCTTGCGCATAGCCAGCTTCGAATTTACTGTCATAAGCCCTACCGTTGTAGTCTGTCTTTTTAGCGGTTGTCCAGCTTGTTTTTTGATAATAAACCATTTATTTTAATTGATTAGGTTCTTTTTTTATTAAGCCGATTATAGCGTCAACATCTGAAAAGACTTTAAATTTGTTATTAAAATATTCAATCCAATATTCACGATTAAAATTAGTTTTTTGATGACATTGACGGCATAAACTGATTAAATTATCTGGATTAAGATTGTTTTTATTATAATCAATATGATGACAATCTAATTGTTTATTCCAACCCTCTAATTCATCTTGATGAATACCACATAATTGACAAGTATAATTATCTCTTTCTCTGATACTTTTTCTTAAAGTTTCTGTCCAATCTTCTGGATATGGATAATCAGATATACCACCCTTCCAGTTCCAATTTTTTTCACCTATATATTTACCTTTTTTATTTTGACTTATTCTTTTTTTTCTCTCTTCACTAAAAATTTTACCATAGGAATGACTTTTTTCTCCTTTTATTCCCTTATTCCAAGCAATATTTCCCATTAAAGATTGACTTATTTTATTTTTAGTTTCTTCGGTATGATGTTTACCTTTAATCCAAGTTATTTTACCCTTTTTAGCTAAACTCATTTTTTTCTTTGTTTTTTCAGAATGATGTTTGCCTTTAAAACTAACTATTTTATGATTAATTAACATCATTTTTTTATATTCAGAATTATTCCATAATTTTTTCATATTAATTTTATTTGCTAAACCAATTTTTCTTTTTATTTCATCAGAACGAGGTTTACCTCTCAATTTACTAACTCTTTTTTCTATTGTTTCCAATGATTGTTTTTTACCCAAATTTATTTTATTACCTTTTTCAAATAAATATTTCATAAGTTTTCTTGTAATTGATTTGGTTCTATTTTGACTAAGTTAATAATTGCAGGGACATCGAAAATATCATTAAAGGGAATACCTGTAAGATTATATATTTTTATAGCCGTAGTAACTTTCGTATGCTTGCTCCCATTATCCATTATCTGTCTTAGTCCTTCTGGGGAAATTCCAATCTGGCGGGCGAAATCTGTCTGTTTTATCCTGTTATTTTTTAGATAATTTCTTAATAAGTCTTTTTTCATAAGTTAAATTCATTAATTTTTGAGCGGGCTTTGGCAATCCTGATAAATTCAATTACTCTATCTTGTTTGGCCTTAAGCTCTTTGAAGTGTTGATATTCATCGGAGCTTTTAGCCAGAGTGTCCGCTTGAGCATTAGATTTACCGCCCATAACTATTCCGCTTTTAATCCGATTGTAATTCATCTCAGCGGCAATGACAGAGTTATCTAATGTTCCCTTTAAAGCATTAACCCTAGCAGCTCCATTTATCCATTCGTCAGCACCTATGGGTTCGTCTTTCATCACTCGCATTTTAAATTCTGAAAGTATTGTATCAATATCTATTGACATAATTTTGATTTAAAATCCTAACTCGTCTTCAGGCGAGGGGATTGCCTCATCAATAATTTGTTCGGCTGGGTCTTTTGGCAATTTTCCGGTCATTACATACGCCGTCCAGTCATCAATCTCGCTTTTAATAACTTCGTTTAGGGGCTTGCCCTGTTCATAAGCTATCGTGGCAAAGCCGTGTCTGACCATACCCCAAGCCCTATTATCTTCTGTAATGTTTAATTTTGGGCTATCCATCGGTTTTTTAATTTCAGCCACTCCGGATTGCGGCAGTTCCATTCCGATAATATCCTTGTAAGGGTATTCTGCGCTTTTTGGATTAGGAGTTTCGTTATAGGAAATTTGAACTATTTGACCTACCCCATTATTCGGCAATGATTTAAAGAAAGTATAGGCCTTTCGTTCGGTGTTGTCTTTTTTCAATTCCCACAAGCCATAGGTCTTTCCTGTTTCGTCTTTAATCCCATATTTGTTTTTGCCGTTAAAGACGTTCATTTCAAAACCAGAGATTTTAATTACTTTTTTTAAAGGTTGATTCATAAGTTTATAGTTAGTTTATAATTGTCCTCGCTTTTCTAATTCGTTATGCCTTTCGTAAATCTCATCAGCTTTGGATTCGTCTAAAGGTTTCTTTTTTTCAAAGTTTAATTCTTCTTGCTTTTCTCTTTGGGATTCTTCCCAAATATCGTTTGTTTTATGGCTACACATATATTTATTGGTTATTGGTGGCCGGTGGCGTTTGGCCGGCATTTGTTTTTCCCTCAACTACTGACGACTATCAGTTTCAATTAAGAAACCTCACGCGTTCTTCGTATCGGGGAATCCGCTTTATTGAAATGCCGGATTATGAATAATTTTGTGCGACTAGATTGTTACCAATCAATGACATCGCGATTACCGATAATCCAGCGTATTAAAATTTACAAATCCAGCTATTCCAATTACCGTCTTTAATTCTTTTCTCAATCGCCCATTTCGTAGCTTTTAAATAATCCATTTTATCGGCGTTGGAAATATCCTTGTGAACGGAATTTATTTGCCAAAGTCCGAGGTCATAACTATTTTTATTCACACCCACGGCATCTGGTTTCCATTTGCTCTCGCAGTTGATAATCGCCCAGGCCTCGTATTCGTTAAGATTGGCTTCCCTGACAAGGTCTAACACCTCTGTTAGCATCGTTTTGGGCTTAAAATTTGGCGAAATTTGAGCCGATACGGGCTGGATAAGGGAAATTGGTGCTTGAAGTCTGTTTGTCGTCAATTTGGCCGTAATCCCTATAGCCAATGCTCCGGCAAAGAAAACTGCTAATAAGACATACCATTTTCTTTTGTTAATTAGTTTTTTGTTTGTTTTCATTTTTGTTTTGATTAGATTGATAAACTTTTATTATAATAATATTCTTCAAGTTCTTCTTTACCTCCCGTTCCGAACATATCGGTTAATTCTTCGTCTGATACTATTTCGTTATTCGGCACTTCAATTTTTTCGCCAATCCACTGATAACCAATAATCATTCCCTTATCATTTTCAACCGCTTGTATCGTTGGGCTTTCCGAGTGCCTTAATTTTCTCTCGGCGGTAGATTGCTTATGGCCTTGCTCACTGGCGATAGTATGAACCTCATCAAGGGGCAGATATCCTCTGTCTTTTATTTCAGATTGTAAGATTTGTTTTAGACTGATTTTCATATATTTAGGTGAAAGTGAGGGGCAGGGTCGATTCCGCCCCTCGGCTTTCTAACTCGCCAGCAAGTCTAAGGTTGACGAGTTTAGACTTGCTTAATCATTTTCTATAATTTCAATCTCAGGTTTATTATCAAGACAATTATTTTTAATCCAATTTTTTGCTGGTTTTATTGATTTCCAAATTTTAATCATTGCTCCTAAATAATCTGATTTTGCTGTATCAACGAATGCAAAATCATTTCCAATTTGATATTTTACTTTGAAACCGTCTTTATCTTTTATAATCTGGTATTTCATTTTTTTATTGGTTAGTTGTTAATTCGCTTTCCTCGACCTTGAAATTTATGATAAATAATTCTTAATCATTTCCAACATTATTTGATTTATTGTTTTTTGCGATAAGGCCGCTTTAGATTTTAATTTAGCGTGTAATTCTTTCGGCAGATTGTGAATAGTGAATTTAGTGATTTCTTTATTTTTCATATAGTTTTGCTTCATAGCTTAATGATATCATATAGGGTAAATATGTCAAGGGTTATATATTAATTTATTTCCTAGTGTTTTAGCATATTTTATGAAGTTATCCCCTTTTGGGTTTGGTTTCTATAAAGGGCAAAAAGTTATGCACTCCTCCTTTTTATTTCCTCTTTTTCGATTAATTTTCTGGTTAACTTTATTAACCACCACGGCATAAAGTTATACTTCCAACATAATTTGTGAAATTTTTTAATTAGTTTTATAGATTTCATAGTTTTCGATTAAATTTTTGATAAATAATATATCTTGTTTTAGTTGTTCGGTCTTATTTAATTTATAAATCCGTTGTCCTAACTTGCCCAACTTTTTTAAACATTGCAGATAAAACATTCTATCAGCCGGCAATTTGGAGTTTTTAAATTCAGAAAGGTATTTGTTCATCTTCAATGTTGCTTATGGGTAAAAATTTAAAATCTTTTAGATAAATTTTTATAAACCGCATATCGCCAGTTAATCTGCTTTTGCCGACTTTGAGTTTGCTTTCGTTGGTGTAAGTAACACCCTCGTCATCATCTCGATAAATCTTTTTTTTAACCGGTATGCGCCAGATAAACAGGACAGCATCGGCAAGTTTGTAAATTCCACTAGAGCCATAAATATCTTTTAGTGAAGGCTCTTTTTCTTCGTCTGTTTTCACGATATGGCTGACTAAGAAGATTATAATGTTAAGTTCCATTGCGATGTTCTTGAGTTCTTTGGCGACATTTTTATAAACCGCAGTTTCATTATCGCCATATTTTATATCAGTCGGCAAAAGAAAATCTAAGTTGTCAATGAAAACCACTTTAGTCGCCTGCTCGGAATACCCTTGTTTGATTTTCTTTTTAATCCAGTCAGTTGAAAAAGAGTTAAGTTTTACCGGCGCATAGGCAAGTAGTGAGGTATCACAGCCCATTTGCCGAAATTTCCAGTTTAAGTTTTGAATGGACATTTCATAGCTAAACCATAAACAAGGGATGTTAGATTTTGAGTAGTTATAGGTCATTGTTTGGGCGAGGGTGGATTTTCCGTGGCCGGAGTAGCCAGAAAGTATAACCAAGTCGCCTTCCCTAAAACCGCCTAAAAAACTGTCGTCTATGCTTTTAAAACCGCAGGGAAAAGGTCTAGTCAGTTCGTCTTTTCCCTTAGTGATATTAAAAATCTGTAAAATTTGTTCTTCTTCTAAAATCTGTTTATCCCAGTTAATATCCTCTAATTCGGGGATTTCTTCTAAATTAGTCATAATTTTAATCTTAATTTATTAATTTCATTTAAAAAAGTCCAATAATCATAACCTTTTTCTTTATACCATTTATTAAATTCAAAGAATAAAGGAACACAATTTAAACAAATTTCCAAAGTAACCTGTTTAATTCGAGTATTAGCAAAAGCTCTGCATTTAGGATAATTATCAATAATTGGTTCTTTTCCTATAATCTCTTTAAATTTTTCTTTATAGGAATTTTCTAAAAGAACAGAGGGGGTTTCACTTTCTTTTGTATAGTTTCTTTTGTGTCCACCTATTTGGGTTACTTTTATACCTGAATAGGTTACTGGAATACCTGTTTGGGTTACTGTAACCTGTTTAGGTAACTCACGCCAATTAGTGTAGTCTTTCTGAAATGCTATTTTGTTACCTGTTTTGGTTACTATTTTTCGTTGGATTAATCGTTGTTGTGTTCGCCAAATATGCTGTTTTTTTATTCCTGTTAATTCAACAAACTGGCTATTAGAAATAATATCCTCTTTTTTGTGCCAACCATAGGTTTTACGCCATAATGCCCATAAATAACGGCTTTCGTATTTGTTTAGATTAGTTCTAGCAAGGGCTTCGCCTATTTCGTTAGCAATATCAATGTGTCCATTTTCTTTTTGCGGATTTGCCATATTAATTAAAAATTGCTGGCTTTATGTTGCTGCTCAAGGAGAATAATACATAAACTCCAAACAACATAAAAACCAGCAATTCGTAATTAAGCTGGGTTGGTATTATTTTTTTTGTTTTGAGCATATTTTTAGGTTGTATTTACAGTATAAACCTTATTTAAAAATAAAGCAATGCAGAGATAGTGGATAAGTAAAATAAGTTATTGTGAAAGTATATTTTTAATCTGAACAAATATTTGTTGGGCTCGTTGACGAGTTATATTATATTTTTCTGCGATTATTCTAAATGTATTTTTTTCCAATCGCATTTCATATATTTCTCCATCACGAATATACTTATCTATTATATTTTTTTTAGGGTTATAATGGATAGCAAAATGGCAACACCTACAAAGAGTAATAAGATTATTTATTTCATTATTTTCAATTCCATTTTTGTGATGAACTATTATATTTTCTTTACTATTACATAATACACATTGATAATTATCTCGTTTAAGGGTTAATTCTCTATTACCACCAAAACGATGATTATCATAATATAGTGATTTTCGTTCAATTATATTCATATAATTATAATACCTGTTTATTTTTAAATTGTCAAGTTCTAATATTGACAACTTTATCCACAAGGCAGGGTTTGACAATTTATTTTTTATATGGTAAATTATAAATAGTTTTCCACAACAACTAAAAAATACCTATGAAAAAGGGAATTACTAATTTTCGAGGTATTGCTACAATATAGCTTTTTTGGCTATATTTTTATTCTGCTACCCGTTTGTGAAGGTCTAGTAACCCACAAACAGCAATTAAATTCTTTCTTTCTCAGGCATGGGGGAAAAAGAAGAAACCCGCCTAATAAGCGGGTAATAGGATAAAATTATGATTAAAACAAATTTATGTCCCCAGCTATTAGTAAAAAACAACAAAAAGCAATGAGTATTGCCGAACATCACCCCAAACAGCTTTATCGCCGTAACAGGGCTATGCTTAAAATGAGCCATCAGCAATTACACGATTTTGCTGTTAAAAGAAAAAAGAAATGAGGCAAGATTTTTACAAATACGTTTGCAATCAATGCGGTAAAGAGGAGTTTATCGAGGTTAATATCCCTAACCCGATCCCAGAGGGTTGGGGGATTTATACCGACAATGACCGCAAAGACTATCATTTTCACTCTGCTAAATGCTGGGAGGATTTTTGGAAAATTGAAAGTATAAATCTGAAGGACTTTAAAACCCCTAATAGTTTTAAGAAATGACTTTTAAGGAATTAAGTATAAAAAGGCATAACAAGAGATTAAAGCGTGAAGCCCTTTTAGAAAGCAGGCGTAAAAGCGGTTTTTACAATAGGGGGATAAGTTTAAAAGAACCGGCAATTATCAAATCGGATATTATAAAAATAAGCTGGTTTAAGAAATTTATTAATTGGGTAAAAAGTTTATTATATGTGTGCAACCGAAAGGCAAGCTAATGAACGGCAAAAGAAAGTGGCAATAGAATTGATTAAAAATATTAAAAATAATCCGGTGGTAAATGCGAGTGAGCTGTTGGAAACAGTTGGATATACAAGAAATACAGCAAGACATAAACAAAAAACTATAATTCAAAGCAAAGGCGTGCAAAATGAGTTAAGACCCGTATTGAAAAAATTGATAGAAAAAAGAGAATTAGTAATTAAGGCATTAACAGGTGAAAAGATTGAAGCGGAAAAAGCAAAAGATTTAGTTGATATGCTTGATAAACTCACTAAAAATATAGAACTTTTAAGTGGTAGGCCGACTGAAAACATAAATAATCCCTATGAGAACCAACAACTCCGCAAGATTGCGGACAGAATTAGAGGAAGAAATCCAGATGGTCAGGCAGATGGCGCAGAGTGAGCTTATATCCTTTGAAATAGCGACTAATAAAAATTATGAACCTAACTGGCATCACGAAATAATCGCTGAATCATTACAAGATATTGAAGCGGGTAAATTGAGATATTTGATGATAATGTGTCCGCCGAGAAGCGGGAAAAGTCAACAAGCAACAATAGATTTTCCAGCGTGGTATTTAGGCAAACATCCAGATAAGGAAGTAATTACCGCAAGTTATTCAGGCGAACTTGCTTTCAAGTTTGGCGGTGAGACCAGAGACTTGATAAGTTCGGTAGCTTATAAGTCAATTTTCCCCAATGTTCTTTTAAAAGAAGATGAAAAAAGCAAAGGGAACTGGCGGACTAGACAAAATGGAAGTTATATCTCATTAGGCATCGGCGGAGCGGCGACTGGCCGGGGCGCTGATATATTTATCATTGATGACCCTTTAAAAAACAGGGAAGAAGCTAACAGCCAGACTTTCAGGGACTCGAGGTGGGACTGGTATCGTTCAACCGCCAGGACTAGATTATCACCCACCGGAGCAATAATTTTAATTCTTTGTTTAACTGGCGATACATCAATTTTAATGGCTGATGGTTCAAAAAAATTGCTTCGTGACATACGAATAGGAGATAGAGTTAAAACATATAATAATGGAAAGTTGTCTGATTCGTTCGTTAAAAATTGGAAGAACAATGGTCAAGATTTTATCTTGAAAATTATAACGAGTTCTGGTAGAATTATAAGAGGAAATGAAAGACATCCATTTCTTACTTATCATAACGGTAAATTACAATGGACAAGAATCAAAGACTTAACTACGGAACACAAAATCGTAACCTTAAAGGACAGTGGGGAAAATGGAAAGGAAAACATTGCCTTGAATGTAAAAAGCCAGTTTCAGCACAAGGGTATTGTTCCTCGCACTATGCGAAGAAAATGTGGGCTGATGGTTATCGTTCACCATCTTTTTATAATAAAAGGTCTCGCCTTAATACGAAACTCAAGTTTCTTTATGGCATTACTCTTGAGGAATATGAGAGACTTAGTAAAGAACAAGATGGAAAGTGTGCCATTTGCGGGCAACTGCCTGAAATTAATGCTCGTGCCCGCTGGAGTGGCAAGCTCTGCGTTGACCACTGCCATAAAACAGGAAAAGTTAGAGGATTGTTATGCAATAATTGCAACCTCGCAATTGGATATTCTAAAACTGAAAAAACAGCCCTTGCTGTGGCAAAATACATCAGATTTCACTCTTGAAGATATTATTTCAGTTAATCCTGATGGCGTTGAAGAGGTATTTGATATACAGATAGAAAAAACTGAAAATTTTATAGCTAATGGCGTTGTTAGTCATAACACTCGGTGGCATAAAGACGATTTGGCCGGCAGACTTCTTGCACAAGAGGGCGATAAATGGAAAGTTATTTGTTTTCCAGCAATAGCCATTGAAGATGAAAAGTTTAGAAAAAAAGGCGAGGCATTATGGCCCAGCAGATATTCGCTTAAAGAGATTTTAGATATAAAAAATACCTTAGGAAGTTATGAATTTTCAGCTCTTTATCAGCAAACTCCTATTTCTTCCGAGAGCCAGGAGTTCAAAGAAAGCTGGTTTAAATATAGGACTTTGGAATATGTTGACCATCTGCAGACCAGAAACTTTTTAACGATAGATACGGCAATGAGTGAGAAAGCCAGCGCGGATAATGTGGGTTGGTGCAGGAACTTCGTTGACAGGGAGAATAACTGGAATTTGATAGCTTTCAAGACCAAAGATAATCCAAGGGATTTAATCAGCAGGATATTTCAACTCCAGGAAGAAGATGGCTATGAAAAGATAGGCATTGAAAAGACGATTTATTCCGATGTGCTTAAGTTTTTACTTGAAGATGAACAGAGAAAAAGGAATAAGTTTCTACCAATCGTAATGGTGGAGCATAAGCAGATAGCCAAAGAAACCAGAATTAGAGGTTTGATACCGAGATATGAAAATAAGACTATCTACCATATTGACGCTAAAGATTTAGAGGAAGAACTTTTAAACTTTCCTAAAGGGGTTCACGATGATGTGTGCGACGCCGCCGCTTACCAATTCCAAATAGCCGAACCTCCGGCGGGATTAAGGGAAGAATTGGGAGTTTTGAATAATCGCAAGAGGTTCGGGCATAATTTAACAAAATGAAACAATATATTACAAATAAACAATGGCAAGAATTGACTGATAATCAGGCAATTAATCTTATAAAAAACATTGATTATGATGATGAAGTTGGCTTAGGGATTGGTCAAATGATAGAATTTTTAGGAGATGATTTTAATGAATTACATAAAGAAGTTTATATTAACGTTGAAGAAAATGAAAAATGGTGTGTCAGTCAAGGTTGGGATGGATATGGTGGATACGACGAACCAACTTATGGTAATTGTTTATGTGATGCCCTTTTTGAAGTAGTTAAAAAGAAATTAAATGAGAAAAATAACCCAACAACAACCCGAAGTCCCTAGAGAGTCATTAACCGAACCAGCCAGACTAATGCTTGGGATGTATGAACGTATGAGCAACCCGCAGTTAAGAGAACAGGAAATTTTAAAAAAGAAAAGGGAAAATTACGGGTATAAATCTTTTAGATAAAATAAAATATGCTGTCGTTTTAAAAATGGACAGTTAAAAAAACATTCTTAAGTATAGTGGGCAAACCAATTCGCCGCAACGTCTTAGGCCTGACGACGGCGACCTAGCTTGCCCACTAGGCAATAAGGAAGCAATGAGTTGATAAGTTACGCATTGCTACTGAGTCCCCTCATTATCTTTTCTTCGGAAGGGATAATTATTAACCCAGTAGCAAGTCGTAACCGAGGGAACTTTCATTGTGCTTAATCCTTAAAGTATTTTTACATAAACAGTTAATATCCTTAGGACTATTGTATCTAGGGAATAAAGGCCTATTTTATGGGACTAAAAACTTTTGAAAATGAAATAGAAAATTACGTTACCCAGAAGCAGGATATTCTGCCTGATTATGCTTTTAGCCAGTATCAAATGGTCAAGGATATTTTGATGTTCCAGAATAATCAGTATTATTCAGGCAACATAGACTCCCAAGGGGATTATAAATATTGGTTTGACCATATCGCTCCAGCTATTGATAACGAGGTTAAAAACATTGATTTTGACACTAAAGACATTTTTTTGGTGAGTGAGCGTAAGAATGACGATGTTAGGGTGTTTTTGGCCAATTCTGAGCTTAAGGAATGGCTGAAAAGGACTGGCCAAGCCGAGAAGTTGAATGAGTCAATCGAGATGTTTTCAGGATATGGGAATGTGGTGTTTAAGAAAGTTAAGAAAGATTATATCCTTTTCGACCCTTTGAACTTCTATGTCATCAACCAGACAGCCAAGACATTGGACGATTCACCGGTAATTGAAAGGAACGAAATGACCGGCAGCAAACTCCAGTCTTACCGAAAAGTTTGGGATGATGATATGATTGCTAATGTTCTAAAAGACTGTAAAGTTCAGGGCAAGTCAACGACCAAAGACGGCAAAAAAGAAAACACCGATTCTGTCTATTACGAAATCTACGAGAGAAACGGCGAAATTTCCTTGTTTGATTATAAGACTTTCACCAATAAAGAACCTGAAGAAGAAGATAAGGACGAATTTTTATTGGCTAAGGTAATCTTTGCCGGACTAGGGGATAATAAAGTCATAGGCAAAGATGACAAGGGTTATATTCTTTATTGCGAAGAACTTAAGGAAATGCCATACAGAGAAGCCCATAGGGGCAGGTATCACGGCCGGTGGTGGAGATATGGGCTTTATGAGATTTTGATGGATACCCAGATAGCGATTAACTACAATGGCAACGAGATTAGGCACGCTTTGGAGTTCGGGGCTAAACAGATATTCAGGAGTGCTGATTCCATCATCGCTAAGAATGTCCTGACTGACTTGTCAAGAGGCGATATTATCAAATCTTCGGATATACAGATGATTAAAATAGACTTTCCGCAGATACAGGAATATGTCCTTGAGTATAACAGGTTGGTCCAGCTTATCAGGCAACTGGCTAATTCCTTTGAGGTGGCGACTGGTGAAACTTTACCTTCCGGCACGCCATTCTCTTTAGGCGCGATGATGAATGTCAATGTCGGCAAGCTGTTTGATTACATTAGGGAGAAATTGGGTTTGGCTTTTAAGGCGGTATTCAATGATTGGATACTTCAGGAGCTTTTTAAAGAGATTAAACAGCAAAAGATTTTAAAACTTACCAATAATCCCGAATACATCAAAAGATACAAGGAGATTCTGGCTGATAGCTGGTATGTTAATAATCTGGTTAATCTCGGCCCGCATACTCCAGAGATAGCCGAAGAACTTAAAAAGGGAATAATCGCCAAATTAGACAAGCAAAAAGAGTTCTTTATCGAAACTGAAAGCCAGATGTGGGATGACTTCAAGGCCGGAGTGGAAGTGGTTATAACTGGGGAATCAATCAATTTGGATGCGATAAATAAAAAATATATTTCCCTAATTCAACTTGAGCAAGATCCAAACAGAAGAGCATTTTTATTAGACAACATATATTCAATAAATAATATTGATATTACTGGAATACCAAAAGCATTACCAGCGCAACCAACGATAATGCAAAATCAACCATTAAGACAACCAGTTCAGACAGAAAAAACTCCACAACCAGTTTAATATGAGTTATTATAACTATTTTCTACCAATGTCTAAAATCTTTGAATTTAAAACCGCCCAAGAAAAGAAGCTGGAAAAGAAATATCCAGGCGCAAAACGCAATGAAGTTGTTGATATAGACAAGCGTATAGAAGAAAAGAGGCAGAAGATTTTAAGGTTTAAGGATTTGACTGTTTTAAGCGGAAGCCAACAGATGAGAATACAGGAAGCCACTAGAAAATATGCCGAGCAGACTGAATGGCTTAAAAAGGCTTACGCCGAGAGTTTTGAGGAAATGTTGGATGCCCAAATAGCCATAATGGAGGAGAAAATAATCAAATGAGCTATAACCTAGAATTAATTCAAAGAGTGTTAAGTTCGCAGGCGGGAGCTGAACTTATCAGGTATTTCAGCGACAAGTTATTAGAATTAGACAGCGTAATGGGACTTAACGACAAATTGCCGATGGGCGAGAAAGGATTAGAAGCCGAAGCCCAGAAGAGGGCATATCTGAAGTTACAGGAAATATTAAAACAAATGCTAATTTGGAACGAACCGACTTTAACTCCTAAAGAGGCAGAAGATAAAAAAGCAAAAGATTCTTTTAGATAATTAACTAATTAAATTTATGGCTCGACCAAAAAAAATAGAAAAGCCAGTTTACAGCGATCCACCCGTTGAAACTCTGGCCATTCCAGAAACTTCAAAAGAAGTCAGTAAAAATAAGGTGGATATTTACACCTACACCATTAATCCGGAAGGTTTAAAGGTCTTAAATCAATTAGTCAGGACTTATAGCCTTGAATTACACGGCAAGGATTATAAGGATTTGGCTAAGCAGTTTATTGAAAAAAATAAGGATAAACAATATGTCGCCAAATGAACCCGAATCAAGGGAATTTACCGAAAGGGAACTGGAAAAAATGACCAGTAAAGGAGATATAGAATCACAGAAAAAAGCTTTCTTTGAACGTAATAAGGGGCATTTCGTTCCACCTTCGGAAAAGAAAAAGTAATTATAATTAAAAGGATTAACTATGAAAAAATACAAATTTAAGTTAGGTCAAATTTTAACTTATAAGGTTTTTGATAGCACTTATTGTTCTAAATGTGGAGAATATACTGGAACTAAAGAAAAAAATGTTAAAGGTAAGATTCTTAAAAGAAGTTATGAAAGTTTAATGACAATGATGGATTTTGAACCGACTAATGAAATTAAGGAAAATCCAGATGGGACAATAATAAACAGACCATATCGTCAAGATATAAAATTAGAAAATTATCCGCCTAAACCAGAACCTTGTTATACATTAAAAAGAAATAATAGCAAGAAAAAAGATTATATATCAGAAGAAGAATTATTGAGACAAATTAAAAAGTAACTTTACAACTTATAAAGGATTAACAAACTTGGTGAACCTGCGCAGGTTACTAATGGTTTTGTTAATCCTTTCCATTAGTAACTAGACGGGGTTATCAAGCCCCGTCTTTTTATTTCGCTCCAGATGGAGCATAACCAAACAATCGTATGACAGATGTCACACAACCGTCCTCTCAGCAGGGAGCAAATGCAGATGCTGACGAGTTTAAGCCGAAGTCCGAAGCGGAAATCCGCCAAGACATTATCAATGAGTTGGAGTTAGATGAGGAATTAGACACCGACAAAATTGATAAACTCGTAAAAAAAGAGGCAGACCATCAGACTACACTATCTACCGCTATCAGGCAGAAACAAGACAGAAGAAAAGAAGCCGATATTGCGAAAGCAGATAAAGAAGCCTTGGAAACTAGGATTAAAGCGGCTGGAATTGACCCGACTACGGGTCAGCCATTCAAAAAAGACTTAACCCAGGATGAGATTGACCAGAGGATTCAATCGGGGGTTAAGAAAGGTTTGTTTGACGACAAACTCGAATCAATGGGGTTTAGTGATGGCTTAAGAAAAGAAATTAAGGATTACTGCGAATTTAAGAAATGTTCGCTTAAAGAGGCGTTGGAAGTCCCTTTCATCAAATCAATAATGACTGAGGAAGAAAAAGAGAATATGAACGACAACGCTTCTCTCGTAGGCGGACGATTAACTAAGACTGGCTCTAAGGCTAAAGTTGACGCGCCTTCTATGTCCGACTTTGATATGAAATCGCAAGACGGGCGTAAAAAGTATGATGAGGCTAATAATAAATACATTGATAGCCTGAAAGCTGGTTAAGAAAGTAAAATACAATGGCTAATGATTTATCTCCGTTTTCACCGGAGCTTTGGTCAAATGATATACAGGGAGTTTTCTTTCGGGAAAACCTGGCCTTGGAATTGGCTGATACCACAATGGACGGTTTAGTGATGTATGGCGACACTCTTAATAAGCCATACGCCCAGCCGTTAGTGGATTCAGCCTATACCAAAGGAACGGCTGTAACTATCTCTGACCAAACTCCGACTAACGAATATTTAAGCGTGGCAACCGCAAGGCAGATCGGCGGTTACTACGATGACATAAAAGTTTGTGTCTTTGCTTAGTAATAAGCATTTATTAACTTGGCTATATCGGGGAAACTCTCAAAATGAGACAATCCCGACGGAAGCTGGCACATTGTGCTTAGCCCGCTAACGACTACACGCCGAGTATCCTGAACATTGACAATTTGATGTTGTAAATAAGTATATTCTGTGATAAGATACAAGACATATGAAGAAGGGACAATATAAAGGAGAAAAACCTTTTGATAGAAACTTGTATATGAAAGCATATAACAAGAAGTTTTACGCAGAAAATAAAGAACGGGAAAAAGAAAGAGTAAGAATTTATTCTAAGTTAAATCCCGAAAAGGTTAAGAAATCTAGAAAAAAATGGTATCAATTATATGGTATTGATTATCGGAAAAAGCATATCAAAGCAGTTAGAGAGGCTGCGAGAAAATATGCCAAAAAATATCGTCTAAATAATCCTGAAAAGATAAGAGAACAAAATAGGTCAGATGAAAATAAAATTAGACAAAAACGGTATAGGCAGAATAGAATTTTAACTCCTGAACAAAAAATTAGAAATTGTTTAGCAGGAAGAATTATAACTGCTATAAAAAGACGATATACTTCTAAAGCATATAAAACGATTGAACTTCTTGGATGTTCTATTAAAAAAGTTAGGGAACATCTTGAAGTCCAGTTTAAAGAAAATATGTCTTGGGAAAATCACGGAAAAGTTTGGGAAATTGACCATATAACACCATTAGACCATTTTGACCTTACAAAAATTGAAGAACAAAAAAAAGCTTTTCATTATACAAATTTACAACCATTAAATTGGCAAGAAAATAGAAAAAAATCTAACAGGATAATGATATAGTCTGAACAATATGGCGACATATTGAGCAAGCAGAAATGACTTGCCGCCCGAAAGGGTAGTAACAAAATTGAGACAGACTGCAGAATAAATATGATTGGGCAAAACTCTGGGCCCAACGTGCTGGCAGGACTTTATCTAATCGGATTGACCAGTCATACTTCTACGAAGTAACTAATGCTGGTCAATACATAGACGATGGAGATGTTGGTGGTACCGCCGGAAATTATATTACTCTTTCAACAAGTAATATTTATGATATTTTCTTGAGTGCTGGTGAAAAAATAAGCCTTCTTGATGTTCCAGAAAATCAAAGATTCTTTGCGATGGGGCCGAGAGGTTATAAATGGTTGAGAAAATATCTACAAGGCAAAGATACCAATATCGGCGAAATGGTAGGTATGAACGGTGAAATTGGCACAAGAAACGGTTTTCAATTATATCAGACCAATAACTGCTATTTTACCGCCACCTTGAGTATTGCTACAAATCCGACTGAAGGCGATACGGTTAAAATTGCCGGAGTAACATTCACCTTTAATGCCACTCCTTCTGGCGCTGGTTCGGTGGATATTGGTACAACTGCCGCTGGTTCAGTAACTAATTTAGTTGCCGCTATGATGGATACTGGGACTGTTGGAACGACTTACATTCAACTTTCGGCTGTTAATCGGTTTAAATTGATTAAAGCTGGTTTGGTTGCTACTGACGCTACGACTTCCATCACGATTGCCGCTTATGGCGAACTTTCAACTAAAGAAACTTTGACTGCTCCCGCCGATGTCTGGTCAGCGCAATATGTTCATTACTTTGCCGGTGCAAAGAAAGCCGTGCAGATGGTCGTTCAAATGCCGCCTAAGATTGAGTTCCATATCCCCGAACTTAAGTTCGGCAAGTATATGCTGGGACTTTGTCTTTATGGCAAAAAGACTTGGGCTGAATCTGCGCCGCAACTAATTGACATTCGAATTGACGCTAGTTCGTGGACGAATTAAAACTTACTAACCTAATTATTTAGTGCTTGCATATCGTTGGTCAAACTAAATAATTTAACTTAAAAACCCTATATGAAAAACAAAATTCTTTACGGGTTGGCCATAATCTTACTGGCCGTAGGGTTAGTAGTTACTTATGGTCAATTAACAAAAGCGCAAAATACGACTCCCGATGTGGCAAGTGTGACTGAAATGGTTAAATCAATAACTCCTGAAAATCAAGCGGCTGTTATTGAGGTGGTTCGTTATCTGAATAACACTCCGGTTAATGTAGCTCCGTCTGAAAATTTAGGCGGATTAATCCACGTTTCCCAAGAGTTCTTTGTTGAAGGTCTTGAATCAAAAGGCGTGATAACTGAAGGCGGAGGCATCTATGCCACCACTTCCAAGGGAAGTCTTTTAAGGATGACTTTCAGTATGTTTGATACTGAAAATGTCATAGATGTTACTCCTGGATTACTTGCTTCAACAGACGTAAAGACAACTCTACCGGCTTCTACTTCACTTACTAACTTCTTGAAGTATCCAGGACAAGTAAGAGGATTGATTTTCAGGAACACTACATCTGCAACGACTCATTTTGTCAGGCTGGCCTCTTCGACTGGAGTGATTGTTACATCAGCTTCTACGACATCCAGAATAGCACCAGGCAAACACGCTACGCTTAACTGTTATCGCAAAACAAATACAGATATTTCTTGTTTCGTAACTCTGTTCAGGTTATAGATATTCTCCTCTGGCCTAGAAAGGCCAGAGATAGGCTATTTATTAATAATTAAAATATATGAAAAAATCAACAAAAGTAATTATTTGGTTAATCGTAATTCTGCTTATCGGCATAGGGAGTTGGTATTTTTGGCCTAAAGTGCCAGTAGAAAATCAAGGCGGGCAAGATGTCGGCGGAGCAGTTTATTTGCCAGGGAAAACGGTGAATACAAGCACGAGAGCATTCTTTCAGAAACTCTGCCTTCCGGCGAATGTGGGAAGTTGTGCTGCGGCTAATGCGGTTTCCACTTCGACTTTGACTATTCCCGTGGCTAACGCAAAGTCGGTAATGGTTTTATTAACCGCCTATCCTTCATCGACTGCTACGATTATTTGGAGTTATTGGTATGCTTATAAAAACACTCCGAGAGATTGGTATCCAGAGGGTTCTTCTTCAACTACGATTAAGAATTTTAATTTAGTCACTCCTAGTAGGGCGATTTATAGCTGGACGCCTTCCGCATCAAATAACACCACTATCACAACGGCAATTTTAGTCCCTAATATTGGAGCTAGTTATTTACAAGTGAGATTCAGCCCCAGGACGGCTTCTTCATCTATCCACGCCATAGGCATATCAACTAACATAGTCCCATAAATGCAACTTAACCCTAGTGAATTATTCCCAATCACCTATTCGGTAGATGACCCTTCTGATACCCAGGCGGACAGTTATTATATTCGGGCGGTAATTAAGAAACTTATAGACAATTCCACGCTTGCGACTGTTGATTTAACCAATATCGGAAGCGGAGTTTATAAGTATAACTGGCGTGTTCTTTCTCTTATTGATGTTTGGATAGCAATTACGGTTACTGTCTATACCGATTCGGGTTATACGACTTTAGCTCCTAATTATGCGAGAGTAACCAACGAACATCTTATCGTCGAAAGATTGTATCCTTATCAGTTAGGCGGGAGTTCGACTGGTATTGATTACGAAAAGATTAAAAAGTTAATCGAAGAAACCTTAAAAAATAAAAAGATTGAATTTCCAAAATATCCTGAATTAAAAGAGATTGAAACTTTAATTAGGTTGGAAATTGAGAGATATATCGGGGAGTTAAAAAACAGCATTGACAGTATTCAAATACCCTTGCCTATAATCCCGCAGAAGATTGACTTAACTTCTTTAGAGTCAGGGTTAATTGAAGTCAAAAAACAGATTGGCAAAATTGAAATCCCTAAGCCAGAAAAAGTTAAACTGGATGGAGTTATTGAGATGATAGAAAATTTATCGTCTGATTTCAAGGTTTATTTTTCAGAACACGGGCGAAGTCATCAGAATATGGAAAAAGTCATTATTGATTTACAGGAAGTCTTAAAAGAAACGAATTTTAAAGTAACTTTAATGCCTATCAAGCCGGAAGAAAAGATGAATAATGAACAGATATTAAAAAGATTAAAAGCAAAATATGCATAAAAAATTTTGGATTACAATTTTCTTTATTTATTTTTTCCTTATTGTAATTCTATTTATTAATGTAGCATCAGCCCAGACTATTCCGACTTTGCCAGCTTTAAAGAGAAGTATTTTTGAAGGAGTATATTTTGATATACCGAGAGTTACAGGAGATTTAATCGGTTCTTCGACTGTAACTGTAATTTCTAAAACTTCCTCTACCACTAAACTTTGTCTTACTGGCGATATTTGCCGCACTACTTGGCCGACAGGCGGCGGCGGAGGCGGCAATGGCCTTTGGGCGACCAATACTTCCTCGACTTTGATGTATCCAGCAACTCCGACTAATGTCGTGGTAATCGGTTCTACCGCCAGCAATTCTCTAGGCATCTTAAATGTCATCGGCCAGTCTTATTTCTCGGACAATTTAAGGATAGGCACAACCTCGGCTCACGCTAAGTTGGCTGTCTATACCACTTCGACTACGGGAATATTAGTTGACAGTCCTAGCGGTTTCACCGGAAAATTGCTTGATTTAAAAAATGCCTCTTCTAGTAAATTTGTAGTTCAAGGTGATGGCAGAGTTACTCTCGGCACGTCTACTTCTTACAGCGGGGAGCAATTCCAGATTTGGAGTGGAGCAAGCACAGCTGGAATTAAACTTCGCACTGAAGCGGCAGGACAATCCAGTTATATTGCTTTTGATAAAGGGGCATCTACGAAAGCAATGGTATGCTACGATAATGATAGTAATACTCTACAATTATCTACTGGAGGTGCTTGCAATGCAAGTCAATTTGTAATTGATTCATCTGGCAGGGTCGGTATCGGTACTCTTTTGCCTACTGCTAATTTACAAGTAACAGCGGTTACGGGTAATTCAACTGTTAATATTAGTTCGGCCGATGGCGCTGGCAATCAGATTATTTATTTTAACGATAATGTTACCAATGAATGGCATATCGGTCGGACTGATTCAGCTAATCGTTTAGATATTGTAGAAAGTGGCGTAGCTGAAGTTATGTCATTTCTGCCTGGAGGTAAGATTGGCATTGGGACTATTTCACCATCTTCTAAGTTGGATGTCGTGGGTGATGCTAGATTTTCTAATAGAATAAGTATCGCCACCTCAACTCCTTCGCTGGCTAAAATATCATTATTTTCAACTTCAACAACTGGCATTTTAATGGATTCAAAGTCTGGATTCATTGGAAACTTATTAGATTTAAAACTTGCCTCTACCACCAGATTTTCAGTAACCGAATCTAAGGTAAATACAGCCAATGCGATTTATGCTTCATCAACTTTATCGGTAACGGGCAATATCGTATCTGTGGCTACTGGCACGATGAATGGTTTAGTTATCAATCAAAACGCCACAATGACTAAGGGGATAGTGGCTAGAACTATTGATATAAAAGGTTCAGGCAAGACTTCTAACAGAGGTATTTTAAACATTAAGCAGTCGGGGCAGACAGTTGCTGATGGAATTATTTTAGAGAAAAATAATACTGCGAATTATTATGGGATTTATCTCAACGGTGTAAATGCCTTGGCTTTTTCTAACGGGGTTGACCAGGGTTGGATTGATGTAAATGGTAAATTCAATGCTAAAGCTCTAATCGCAACGGGATTCGGATATTTACAGGCATCGACTTCTAAAATCCAAGTGGGTAATTTTTATTCCAAGATAGGCATAGCCACTTCAACTCCATCAGCAAAACTTTCAGTCTTTGCTACTTCCACCACCTTGATTCTAGGGGATACCAAATCAGGATTTACCGGAAATTTATTGGATTTAAAGGTCGCTTCTTCTTCTAAATTTTTCATAAAAGAAACAGGGCAAATGGCTGTTAATACCACTACTCCCAAGGCGTTTATTTCCATTACCGCTCCAGCCGATTCAGTAACTCCGGTTCTTATAATCGCCTCCTCGACTCAACGAACAATGTTTATCATCAGACCCAATAACAAAGTGGGTATCGGCACTTCTACTCCTAACTTTACCTTAGATGTTTGGGGACAGATTAATGCCAGTTCAACAAGGATTAAATATGTAACTAGCACAGCTGCTGGTTCTATTAATAATTTATTCTACACCTATGGTGGCAGAGGCGGCGGCATAACAATCCCAGGCGCAACTCCCCAAAGAGTCCCTGCTTTTACTGCTAGTACTGTTTCCACTGGATTATTCTTTGATTTTCTAAATAACTCTATCAATTTTGAAAGAAATGGCGTTGCGCTTCAAAGATTCGGAATTGTCAGTGGCATTACTTATAGTTCGGGCGGATTTAGGGTTGGAGCTGAAAGCGGCAATAATCAGATAGATGATGCCACGCAAGGCACAGCTTCAACGGTTTTGTATATCGGCGTTAATACCATAAATACCACTGCGCCTTCTGATGTTAGATTAAAAACTGAAATTCAGCCGACCAATTTCAATCCTCAAAGTTTAATGGATTTGAATATCGTTGATTTTAGATTTAAGACTGACCCAGAAGGGACAAAACGGACAGGCTTGATAGCCCAAGAACTTTTAAATACTAAATTCAAAGATTTTGTCCAGCAGGATTCTGAGGGAATTTATATAGTTAGGTATCAGGATTTTATCCCTTATCTTTTAAAGGCATATCAGGAACAGCAAAAAGAGATAGAAAGCATCAAGGCCGAAACCAAACCCGCCTCTACGGGGCAAAATAAGGGTCAGTATCTGGGCTTTTTGGGGCTTTTAGGTCTTATACCATTATTTAGACGAAAAAATGAAACTTAAACTTTTAATCCAGATTATCCTGTTATTGCCAATCGGTTTCATCTGCTTAATCATATTCACTATTCAATATTATTTCTTTAAGAAAACACTATGGAAGCATTAAGCAGTAACGTCTTACAATACGGAGCATTTGGACTTTGTCTGATTTTAATTAGTTATACGGCTTGGAAAGATAAGACTTATAATAAGACGATTAACAATCATTTGAACCACGTTAATCAGACGATTATTGAATTGACCAAAGTTATAGGCAGTAACAACGAGATTATAAAAGAGAATACCAAAGTTTTAGACAGGGTTTTAAATAAACTGGAAAAATGAAAAAAATATATAAGTATTTAATTCTAATTATTCTGGCTGGGATTGTGATTTTATTCGGGATAGCATTCTACAATGTTTTTATTATTAGTTGTGTGAGAGGGTATTAATATATGAACTGGGAAGTAAATTATAATCCTGATTTTTTTGGGGGACTTTGGCTGGTGATTGCGGTTTTGGGCTTCGGCTTCACTTGGTGGTTTGCCAGTTTTTTCTGGGGGGTTATCTTTATTGTAGCTTTTATCTTATTTACAAAATATCTAATGAAGATTATTAATAGTTTAAATTTATGAACTATTTTCAACAATTATTACGATTGCTCACTAGGGGTTTTAACAAGCCAGAACCCTTACCTAGAGATACCGGTTATCGTCCTTATACTCCAGTGCCAGAAGATTACAGATTGGGAGCGGTAGCAAAAAAAGTTAAATATCCTAATGGCCACGGCCTTATATTCTATCTGCCTGTCGGGGAATTGCAAAACAGGGGGCAGGAAAAATTCACCTGCACCAATCACTCCACTAATAATGATTTGGAAGTTGAGTTTAAATGGCTGATTAAAAACGAACCAGACAGTCCGGTGATTAAATTCATAAAAGACGAGGGCGGGTTGATAGACGGCGAAGTCAATATTTCCGAGAGGTTTGACGCTTGGGCTTCGGGAACTGGAGTTTATGGCGGTGGGAATAATTTTAAGAGAGTTTGCGATTCAAAGAGGCACAATGGGTTTCTCTTTGAACACGAGTGGCCTTATGTCGATGATAATGATGAATTTATTAAAACCCCGTCAGTAGAGTTAATCCAACGAGCTAGAAATAGAGCCAAAGTTTTGGATATTCAGTATGAATTTGTCAGTCCTGAAAGTTTTGTTAATTCGCTTCAATACGGTTCATCAGTTACTTGCGGTTTTGCCTGGCCTAATCCCAATGACGGAATTTATCCGAGATCTGGTAATCCCATAAATCACGCTTTTTTGGGATTTGAATATGAACAAAACAGGACTAAAGAGATATTTGACAGTTATCTCGACAGACAAGTGGCCGGCGATTTCATCAAAGACCTGGCTTGGAATTACAACCTGGGCTGGGGCGTTCAACTGACCGTCGGAATGAAACAGCCAATGTTCAATATCACGGCAATTAAAGACTTGTTAATCAGAGGGTTCAGATATATCCAGCGCACTGATAGAGCCAATGGCGGAAGGGGGCAGATTTATGAACTCACCGAAACTGGTTATCGGGAACTTTCAGAAGAAGAAAAAAAGCAGTTGGGATTGAGAGGCATTGCTGAAAAGGGCGATATGACTGGCGTGTGGGAGTCGCTTTTTACCTCGCTCACAAAAGATGTATAATATGTATAGTTTCTAACCAAAAACATTAAAAAATAAGGGTAATCTTGACGAAAAATGTCTAAACTTTCAAAACTTTTGGGGGAAGTTGAGAAAAGGAAAAAGATAAAGTGGTTCGAGTGGAAATTATTCTGGAGATTCATTAAAGAGTGCTGGAAGATAATAATTAATAAATAAATGAAAACAACTAAACAACATTTTGAATTGTTTAAAAGAGAATGTAAGAAATGGATTAAACTTTTTGGTTTAATAGATTATAGAATTGAATATTTTAATTCAGAAGAAGCAAATGGTAGTAGAGGTGAGACAAGAGATTACGATGATTTAATGGCAGTTGATATAATTTTCCCCAAGGAATTAAATGATGAAACAAATATCGAAAAAATAAAAATGGCTGCTTTTCACGAGATTTGTGAAATAATGTTAATGAGATTAAGAAAGATGGCAGATAATTATTATAATTTTTATAGAGTTAATCAAGAAGTTCATATAATTATTAGAAGATTAGAAAATTTTATTTTTAAAACTAATTGAATAATTAAAAAATTTTATGACAGAAGAATTAAATGAACAACAAAAATTTTATAAAAAATTAGAGGGTATTATTGATATACTCGGAACTTGTTATAACCAATATACTGATACCGAGTATAAAGATGTCAGGATTTATGACAAAATTGATTTATTAATTCAAAAAGATGAAAATGGAAGCGATATTATTAATAATTCTTGTAATACTGATTTAAGATTAGCTCAACAAAAAATCAGGGAAGTTCATCTTTTACTTAAAGATTTAATGGAAAATATATTAAGATATGATTAATCCAATTAACTTCATAAAAAATGTGTTTAGCAAGCGTTGATTATATTAATATAAAAGATTTAACCAATAAAACTATGAATTTATCTCCTTTCGGAAAATTAAACTGGCAGGATTTAGCTAAAGGCGGAGTAATGGTTGTCATCTTCGCTATCCTGACCTATCTTAATAAACTTGGCGTTAGCACCGGCAATCCAACGATTGACGGATTTGTCGGTTTGCTGATTACTTATTTGTTAAAACAACTGGCAACAGACAATAACGGAAAGCTAATGGGGAAAATTTAATGACCAACCAGCAATTTATAAATTTATTGAAATTAATAAAGACAGAATTGGTTAAAAGATACTATAATAAGCAATGCGGTGATTTTGAAATCGGCTGTAAGAACTGTCAGATTCAGATATTGATTGGCTTGCTAAACTCGGAAATTGATTTACAGAATTGGATTAAAGTAGATAAAAAATTGCCTAAATTATGAATATAACCAAAGATGAAAATGATTTAATAATCCGTGTGCCTTTGAAAGCAAATAGGTCAAACCTTTATGACCGAGAATTTCACGATGAAATGAATAATATAGTTGGGGTTATAGCGGGTAATGATTGCGGGTTTTGTAATTATATCGATATGGACTACAAGGGGAAGCCTGACCAGCATACTGATTTTTTCTATAAATATTTCGGAAGTGATGATAAATTCAGAGAACTTTGTAAAACACTAGAAATTGATTTGATAGAATATCCTGTCTGTTCAAAATGCTATAAGCCAATGTTCGGATGTTTTACAGTTGATAAAGAGGGAAAAGATATTTGCTTTGATTGCGAAGAAAATTGAACAATTTACATAATGCGGAGGATAAATGAAACGCAAGCGATGGCTTTCACGGCATCACCTCTGCCCTAAAAGTAGGGGTGGTAAAGACAACCAAGAGAACATTTTTATCCTCTGGAATCAAAAGCACGAAGCGTGGCACATTCTGTTCGGCAATCGGACAATCCCCGAAATTATCGAAATCTTAAAAAGAATAGAGGAGGCAAGATGTGTCAGGTGGTCTTTGAAAACTCCAGATACAATCTTCACGGCATAATGCCAGAAACCTTTTTGGCAATGAAGGAAGCAATGCCGGCGGCGACTGTGCAGATTGAATATCTAGGAAATGTCAAAATGGTCAAGGTTGAAAGACTTGACCTTTACAATGGACAGATTGTCTTCAACCCGCCAATCAGGCGGTAACAGCCCAGATACGGGCTTCGTAACAGAGGGCTGTGAAACGACCAATGTCCTTTCCAACAGCCCTCCACTTTCTATGTTTGATTTAGATGAACAAAAAATAATAGATTATATAGAATATCGGCTTAATAAGATTTATAAGAATTGGCCGAATGTTTATGAAGTTAAAAATGTTGTTTTGAAAGTTTTAGATGATGCAACCGCACTTACTACTGGAGATGGGAAAATGTATTTTACTGTTCCAAAAGAACTTGCCGATATGCAATTAATCAGCGTAGGAGCGCACGTTTATACCGTTTCATCTTCAGGCACTCCCACTGTCCAGATACACAATTTAACGGACGCGGCTGACATACTTTCGACCTTGATAACCATAGATGCAAATGAAAAAGACTCGTCAATCGCTACCGCTCCGGCAGTGATTAATAAAGCAAACAGCATAATGGCCGAGGGTGATGAGTTAAGGATTGACGTAGATGTCGCAGGCACTGGGACAAAAGGCCTTGAAGTTAGATTGGGATTTGTAAAATATTAATATGAATGTTGAAGCATTAGTTATAGCAGGTGGCGGAGGCGGAGGAGGTTCAGATACCGCAAGCGAACACGGTAGCGGAGCTGGTGCTGGCGGTTATCTTTATGAAGCGGCGCATACTGTCGCAGTTACTTCATATCCTGTGACAGTTGGTGGTGGCGGTAATGGAGGAACGCCTGCGGTTAGAAGTGGTATTCAGGGCAGTAACTCTGTTTTTGACACGATGACAGCAACTGGCGGCGGTGCAGGGACTGAATCAACAGGTGGTAATGGCGGTTCAGGCGGTGGTTCAACAAGAAACAATTTCGCTGCTGGTTTAGGAACGGTAGGTCAAGGTAATGACGGTGGAATTGGTTATGGAACTGACAGAGCGGCAACTGGCGGAGGCGGAGGTGCTACCGCAGTCGGTAATCCTGCCACTAGCGGGCAAGGCGGTAATGGCGGAGCTGGCACGGCTAATTCAATAACTGGTTCTTTGGTAACAAGGGCTGGGGGCGGTGGCGGAGGTGCTGGAACTCCTGGTTCTGGCGGAGCTGGCGGAGGCGGTGCCGGAGTTGATATTGGAACGGCTGTCGCCGGAACAGCAAATACTGGTGGAGCTGGCGGAGGTGGCGGTGGAACTACTGGAACAGGCGGGGCAGGCGGTTCTGGTATTGTGATTATCAGTTATATAACTGCTGACTTTTCAGCTTATACCGTAACAGGCGGAACGATTACGACCAATGGCACTAAAACAGTTCATTCATTTACTTCAAGTGGAACATTTTTGATAAGCAGCGGTTTTATCCCTAAAATTATAAGTTTTTAATATGAGAATAGAAGGCAATAAAATCATCATAGACGAACAGGATTTTTTGGGAGGTTTCCCTCCTCAACCCCAAGATAATAGTTCGGTTAAAATCGGTAATGGTTTTGGTTTTGCTGCAAATTTTAATCCTTATAGGTATTTAGGTTATGCCTTGCCTGGCCATTTAGGAATTGCTCCAACTAACGCAGACCAATTTTCTGGGGTAATAAAAGCCGGTGATTTTGACGGGAATAATACAAATTATCTTATTGATACTAACGGGCTTCTTCAGGCACATACGGTTTCCTCACACACTATAATTAAGACCGGCGGGACTTTTCCTTATACGATAAATCACGCCCACGCTTCGGAAATTCCTGATGACTGTATTATTTACAAGCACAATGTTGCTAGCGTATTGACAAGTTCATTTTTCTATTCTTTCAATGATGCTACTGATTTTGACATAGGTTGTTATGTAGGATTAACTGGAACGCCTGATGATGATTTTATGTCGCAGACAGGAGCGGGTGCGGTTACGACTCCATTAACGGGTAGTTATTTAACCGGCGGCAAAAGCTATCCTCACCCGATGATAGTGGGTGAAGATGGCCTCTTATATATCGGTTCGGGTAGATATTTACACGCTTATGACGGAGAAGCAACTGCTACCGGCACTTTCAATGCGGCATTCCTTACTTTTCCTCCTAATTTTGTCATAACCTCTTTTACCAAGCATAACGGACTTTTAATTATCGGGGGCAGTTATACCGGCGCGCTTTCAACAAATTATCAGAAGGCGTCAATTTTTACTTGGAATTATTTAGATGCTGACCCGACACAAGAATATGAACTTAACGAAAAACTAGTAGGAACGGTTTTTGTCTGGAACGGCAGGCTGACTGTCGTAACTTCCGGCGATCCCGGACTTTTCGGCAGAATTAGGGTTAAGCAGTATATCGGAAACAGTTTTACGACTGTCGCTGAAATAAACGCCACCATACCCTCTTACCGGAGTTTTTGCTTTAAAAGCAAACAACTTTGGCTTAATTGCGGAGGCAAGATATATTCTGTCGGCACTCCTTT
>Ga0180732_1000375_pt1 | contig 40528 bp, 37 predicted proteins | sample KR11_01MetaG_FD_148674 | JGI IMG/M metagenome (GOLD analysis project Ga0180732, IMG submission 148674) | Groundwater microbial communities from the Olkiluoto Island deep subsurface site, Finland - KR11_0.1 MetaG | ecosystem: Environmental > Aquatic > Deep subsurface > Groundwater | place...
ATTAAAAAGCAATTTGGATTGCTTTTTAATTGTATCAGAGAAGTGTTATTAGAAAAAGTTGTTTGGGAATAAAAAACATGAAAATTATGGATGAAAAATGCCATTGTAGGCATTTTTCATTTATTCTGTTTGTAGAATATGTAGAGGTTGAACATAGAAAATTAAAAATCAAATATCAAAAATTAAAAATATAAATTAAAGATTCAAAAACAAGAAAACAAGAAACAAAAAAACAAGAAAACAAGAAAACAAGGGATGAAAAAGCAATTTTGATTGCTTTTTCATTATATCAGAGAACGGGAGTTGAGGAAAAAAGATGTGGGGATATGTTTGAGGGATGATTTTTATCTTACAAGTATCTCGCAAGGACTGTCCTTGCGAGATACTAAAACTAATTATGGATTAAAAAGCTCTTACTTTAAAACCTGACACTACTCTTGAAAACCTCATTCAGAGGTTTTAAAGTAAGAGCTTTTTAATTGACGACAATTTTCTAAAAAAATAAAAAGGGATGAAAATTGTCGCTTGACGACAATTTTCTAAAAAAATAAAAAGGGATGAAAATTGTCGCTTGACGACAATTTTCTAAAAAAATAAAAAGGGATGAAAATTGTCGCTTGACGACAATTTTCATTTATATATACTTGTTCTATTATAAGAAATTAACAATATTAACACCGTTTATTATTCTAGTTACGAAAAACGGAAATGTTGTTTTGAATATTAATAATTATGAGTATTAAAAAAAGTGAAGAGGACTTATCTGCCCCACCTACCATGCCTATGCATGAGAACCACACAGAGCAGATAGAAGAAGTAGAAAATGGATCAATTGATACAGAAACAAAAAAGAAATCCTATTTTGCAAATATACCAAAAATAGACAATGCCGGAATAAAAAAACCCCAAAGTAAGATGGGGACCCTTTTTGGCGAAACGAAAAATTTTCCGGCCACGGGGGAACTTGTTGATGGTTTAGCTATTGCAATTGAAAAATCTTGCATATATGTTGACCTTCCTCCATACGGCACTGGTATCATTTATGGTAAAGAATTTATAAATGCCAGAGATATCATAAAGGGTATAAATATCGGTGATATTATTTCTGCTAAAATCATTGGAGCAGAAAATGAGGAAGGATATATAGAACTGTCTCTGAAAGAAGCCCGACAGGCAATAATTTGGAACGAAGCAAATGAAGCAATAGAAAATAAAAAAATTTTTGAAGTAGTGGTTAAAGAGGCAAATAAAGGCGGGCTTATGCTTGAATGGAGGGGGCTTCAGGGATTTTTACCGGCCTCACAGCTTAGCGCAGAACATTACCCGAGAGTTGAAGATGGAGAAAAAGATAAGATTTTATCAGAATTAAAAAACTTAGTAGGACAAAAACTATCAGTATCAATAATTTCTGTATCCCCAAAAGAAGGCAAACTAATATTCTCAGAAAGAACACCAGAACAAAGTGAAAAAATTGACATTGTAGAAAAATATAATGTTGATAATGAAATTGAGGGACAAATAACTGGAATTGTTGATTTTGGTGTTTTTGTAAAAATTGAGGAAGGACTTGAAGGGCTTGTTCATATTTCTGAACTTGATTGGGGTTTGGTTGAAAATCCAAAAAACTTATTTAAGGTTGGAGAGGTGGTGAAAGCAAAAATAATAGAAATTAAAAGTGATAAAATCTCTCTTTCAATAAAGGCCTTGAAAAAAAATCCTTGGGATAACGCTGAAAAGAAATATGAAAAAGGAAAAGAGGTTGAAGGGGTTGTAATTAAATTTAATAAGCACGGAGCGCTCGCAAGTATTGAGGAAGGAATTGCTGGATTAGTCCATATTTCAGAATTTGCATCTGAAGAGGAATTAAAACAAAAACTTGAACTTGGTAAAAAATATAAATTCTCAATAACTGTATTTGAACCTAAAGAAAGAAAGATGGCGTTGGCGTTGGTAAATCAAGAAAGCAAATGAAAAAGCAATATAAATTGCTTTTTCATCCATAATTTAAAAAATCAAAAAAACCCCCACTTGGGTGCGGAGCACCCAAGTGGGGGTTTTGTATTAAAAAAGGTCGCGTTTACAAACGCGACCTTAACTCTTTCAGAAAGGAGAGGTTCTTGTTCTTCCCAATCGTCTCAAAAATTTGAGAAAGGAAAAATTACCCTTTTAATGAACTTGCGTTCAAACCCCGTCTGAATACAAGAGTTAAAAAGAACTTTCAGAAAAAATTAACGATCTTTTTCATAACCAGCCCCTTTGCTGGATATATCAAGATATCTCAAGATCAAAAGAAAGACCTTTTCTCATTTGCTCTTCAAAAGCTTCTTGAACTAACGGCTTAAAAAACTCCGTCAATTCTTTTTTTGAAAAACCGCTTTTCTGAGAAATCTCTCCGAGCTCTTTTTTATATTCTCCAATTGCTCGAAGATTTAGACTTTCTTTCAGTTTTTCTTTGATTACCCTTTTAGCAATCTCGGACCATCTTTCTTGTGAAAGTGACATCACTTCCTCCTATAAATTATTAAAAAATAAATGAACTAATGTGAATTTAGGGGTAAACTCACATATGTATTATAGCATAACGAATTACATTTTGTCAAGCATTTTTTGATGATTTTTAATTTCCTTTTTTAGCCCCATAAAACACACCTCAACAAAGCCCTATTTAATACCCTTTCACTTGGAAACTTAGTTTCCAAGTGAAGTGTCCAATGTAAAATGGCTTGATTTAAATAATCAAAAAAATATTATGGATTCAAAACCTCATTATATTGGTTTTGAATTTAATTAAATTTATTCATTGCCTTATCTTTTCCTTCCAAAATAATTGTCTCTAGTGCTTCAGAAAGTTTTTTTAAAATTTTTTTCATTACTTCATCTTCTTTCTTACTAAACTTCCCTATTATAAAATCTAAAATTTTTTGTTCGCCGATTGGCTTTTTAATTTTTCCACTTAGAGTTACTGGAGAAATCCCAACGCGTAAACGAATAAATTCTTTTGTTTTTATTTTTTTAATTACTGATTCAAGGCCTTTGTGCCCTGCCGAACCTTTATTAAAAGAAATTTTAAAAGAACCATTTGGTAAATCTAAGTCGTCGTGTATAACAACAAGCCCAAGCGCATCTTTTTTGCTTTTAATAAATCCTGAGACACAATCGCCAGATTTATTCATAAATGTTTCCGGCTTAACAAGAACTACAGATGATTTCCCTATTTTTCCTTTTGTTAAAAATCCGTTAGTTTTTTTGTCTTTTTCAAATTCATTAAAATTATTTTTATTAGCAAAATAATCAAGCACAATTCTGCCAGTATTGTGTCTTGTATTTAAATATTCTTCTCCCGGATTACCCAGACCAACAATAATATAATCTTTCATAGATTATATTATAAATCACAAATCACAAATTCCAAATCACAAATAAGTCCCAATAACGAAACACAAAATCCAAAACATAAATATTCAGAAATTGGGATTTAGAATTTAGAAATTGTTTGTAATTTGGGATTTGTAATTTGGAGCTTGCAAAATCGTGCCAGAGCACGATTTTGCTCTTGTATCAAGCAATATTTAGGAATAAAATGTACCTATGCAAACAGAAAATTTTAATGAAAAAGTTCTCCCAACAAAAAAAGGAGAAGGACTCATTAAAGATGTTATTACTATTGTTCTCCTCGTTATATTTGTTGTTATTCCGATTCGTGTTTTTATAGCGCAACCATTTGTGGTTTTCGGAGAATCTATGAGCCCAACATTTGAAAATGGAGATTATTTAATTATTGACCAGGTATCCTATAAATTTAATACACCTCAAAGACAGCAGGTAATAATATTTAAATATCCAAACGACACAACAAAATTTTTCATAAAAAGAATAATTGGTCTCCCAAATGAAACTGTTGAGATAACCGGCCCAGATGTTTTTATAAAAAATTCAGAACATCCCAAGGGTTTTAAATTGGAAGAAAATTACATCGTAAATAATGGCAATAACAATGTGGTAAAAAAATTAGGAGAAAATGAATATTTCGTTATGGGAGATAATAGAAATGCTAGTTCAGATTCTAGAATTTGGGGGTCATTAGAAAAAAGTTTCATAATTGGAAAAACATTTTTACAATTACTCCCGATAAAAAAAATTGGGATATTGCCAGATAAATTTTAGATAAAATGAACAATCGTTTTGCTTACTCTGTTAAATAATCCGCCAGCTAGCGAATTCCCACTATGCAGGATTTAACGGGGTAAATTTTTTGGTTCGCCATATAAAAATAATCGCCATGGAACACAAAATGCAAAAACAAATAATGCAACCGACTGAATGGCTAACAAAACATGGTGTTATAGGAACTCAGCAAATAAAACCTTTTGAGACGGCGATTTCTATTGCCGATTATTATGGATTTAAACCAATAAACACGGTCTATGATAGAAAATGTACTTCATGGAAAGATTGTGTCACACAAAATGAAAGACATCTAATACAAGATATCTATTTGAAAAACAAAGCGCAAAATATTAATTACCCAATGTTTTATAATATAAAAGTTGGTAAATCTGAGAATAAAGAATTTTGTCTTAGTGTTTTCAACACCAAAAAAAGTATCGCGGAAGCATTAATTATTCAAACATCTATTTCTATATTAAACGAGTACGGCCACAAAGGTATTTTTGTTGATATAAATAGTCTCGGGGACAATCGATCCTTTTCAACCTTTCTAAAAGATTTGTATTTTTATTATAAAAAAAATACTGATTTTATCTGTTCCTATTGTAAAAATAAATATCAAAAAAATATTTTTAAACTATTTGATTGTAAAAATGAAAAATGCAATCTCTTAAGAGAAGATGCGCCGAAGCCGATTTCATATTTAAATGATGAGCAAATAAAACACTTCAAAGAAGTATTAGAATATCTTGAATCAACAGATGTCCCGTATAAAATTAATAACAATTTAATCACTCATGGTAGTGGTGAAGGATTCCCAAACATAGTATTTCAAATAAAAAAAACCCGACAAAATGAAAATGAAGAAAATGAAAGTATTTTAGCTAAAGGAGAAAGGTGTGAACATTTTTTAAAAAATATAAAGAACAAAAAAAGAGTGCCCTCTGTTTATACTTCTCTAAATTTATTAAATACAAAAAAAATTTCTAAAAATAATCAATGTTTTAATAAAAAGCATGATAAAAAAATTTATTTTGTTCATGTTGGACATGAGGCAAGGCTTCAAAGTTTATATATAATAGAAAATCTTAGAAGAAAAAGAATTCCGATATTGCAATCTATAATTGAGGATGGATTAATAAAACAAATGTCCGAAGCAGAAAATACAAATGTTACACACACAATAATAATGGGGGTGAAAGAGGTGCGGGAAAAATATGTTATCGTAAGAAATATGGAAACGCATTCACAAGAATCAATAAGCATTGAAAATTTGCCTGTTTATTTAAAACGGGTTGTTAAATAGCCTTTAGTATGATAATCTGTCAAGCTGTATGATAAACATAGAAATAATAGGTAATGAAAATGAAAGCAATTCAAATCTTTTAAGAAGGTTCACCAAACGTGTTCGTTCGTCTGGTGTTGTAAAAAAGGTAAGATCTATTCGCTACAAAACTAGAGATGAGTCAAAATTTACCAGAAAAAAACAGGCGCTTCGTTCAATAAAAAGAAGGGCAGAAATAGAAAAGTTAATCAAGCTGGGCAAACTTCCTGATACTCGTTCTAGAGAAAAACAAAATACTGATGCCTAATGACGAAAAATTTAGCATAACAAAAACTATAAAAGGCAATCTGGCTATAAGCAGATTGCCTTTTATTAATCTAAAAAATAAAATTGTCGGTAAAAACTATAATTTAAGTCTGGTTTTTATAGGAGATAAACTTTCTAAAAAATTAAATAAAAAATATAGAAAAAAAGACAAGAAGGCGAATGCCCTGAGCTTTCCCCTCACAAATAATGATGGTGAAATTTTTATAAATATAAGTGAAACAAGAAGACAAAGCAGGATCGGTAAATATAATTTTAATGATTTTCTAAAATATCTGTTTATACACAGTTTACTTCATTTGAAAGGTTACAAACATAGTAGTAAAATGGAGAGTGAGGAACAAAGAATCTTAAGAAAATTTAGAATTAAAAAATAGTACAAATTTGATTAGTGTAGTTTTCTTGTTTTTTAGCTTCTTTGCTTTCTTGCTTTATCATGTCCCGAAATATAATAACTGGAATAGATATAGGTACATACAACATAAAAGTTGTAATTGCTGAATATGAAAAGAGGGGTTCAAAATTGCCTTCAATTATCGGCTTTGGCTTTTCTGAATCACGCGGTCTTAGATATGGATATATAATAAACACAAATGACGTAAAAAGTAGTTTAAAAAAAGCCATTGACCAGGCAGAGAGATCTTCTAAGGTAAAAATTAAAAAAGCATATATTTCAACGGGTGGGATAAGCTTGGATAGTTTAATTTCAAGTGGTTCAACAATTATATCTAGAGGAGATAATGAAATAACCGATATGGATATAGACAGGGCGATAGAATCCAGTGAAAAGAATATTCCGCAACAAGAAATCACAAATAAAAAGATAATTCACACAATCCCACTTTCATACAAAATTGATGGTAAAACAATCTTAGGAAGACCTGTCGGAATGAGCGGAATAAAATTTGAGGTTAATACACTTTTTGTAACCTGCCTTGACCAACATTTCCAAGATTTAGTACAGGCAGTTGAAGAAATTGGCGTAGAAGTTGAGGATGTGGTCGCCGCGCCAATAGCGGCAAGTTTAGTTGCTATTTCAAGAGCGCAAAAAATTGCCGGTGTCGTATTGGCAAATATTGGCTCAGAAACCGTATCAATAATTGTTTATGATAATAATATTCCAATTTCTATAAAAGTTTTTCCAATAGGGTCCACCAATATAACAAACGACATCGCACTCGGGCTAAAAATCCCACTTGAAGAAGCAGAAAAAATAAAACTCGGAGCGTTGACCAGAACTAACTTCTTAAAGAAAAAATTAGATGAAATAATTATGGCACGGTTAACTGATATGTTTGAAATGATAGATTCTCATCTGAAAAAAATTCACAAAAACGGACTTCTGCCCGCCGGTATAATTATAACTGGTGGTGGTTCGGGAATTTCAACAATAGAAGACCTTGCAAAAGCAACGCTAAAACTTCCTTCAAAAATAGCCCAAGTAAAATATCCAATGGATTCAAAAATACAAATCAAAGATTCATCTTGGACAGTTGCATATGGTCTTTGTGTCCTCGGGTTTACAGATGAGGAAGAATCGGTTGGGATTCGTATAGCAAAAAATACAAAAAATAATTTGATTTCTTGGATAAAACAAATTCTGCCTTAACTTTAAAAGCTCTAACGCGGCAAGTAATGTTTTTGTTTCCTATACACTATAAAAAAAGAAACATATCATATATTTCTTTTTTGTATCAAATATAACACCAAAAAACTATAAATTTCATATTTAATACATCAAAAATAATTATTTTGTCAAGTGTTTTGTCTTCCCTATTTTTATGATATTGTAAGCACATAATCAACAATCAGTAAATAAATCTAATTAATCCCAAGTGAAATAAAACCTTCCGCGGGATAAATAATAATATGTCAAAAAAAATTGAACCAAAAGTAGAAACATTCGCCAGAATAAAAGTTATAGGAGTTGGTGGTTCCGGGAAAAATGCGATTAATCACATGATAGATTCTCGATTAAGCGGTGTTGAATTTATAGCAACCAATACGGACACGCAAGACCTTCATCATTCAAGAGCAAAGAAGAAAATACACATTGGAAAAAACCTAACTAAAGGACTCGGAACTGGAATGAATGTGGTTCTGGGACAAAGGGCCGCTGAAGAAACAAAAGAAGAATTGTTGGAAGCATTAAAAGGCGCGGACATGGTTTTCATCACTTGTGGGATGGGGGGTGGAACAGGAACAGGAGGAAGCCCGGTTATAGCAAAAACAGCAAAGGAGCTTGGAGCATTAACGGTTGCCGTCGTAACAAAACCATTTTTCTTTGAGGGAGCTCAAAGAATGAGATTGGCAAATCTTGGGTTAGAAAATTTACAAAAAGAGGTTGACGCGTTAATTGTGATACCGAATGATAAATTATTAACAAATGTTGAAAAACACACAACCGCAAAAGATGCTTTTAAAATGTGCGATGAAATATTACATGAAGCGGTTGAAGGAATCTCCGATTTAATTACAACCCCCGGAATAATAAATGTTGATTTCGCAGATATAAGAGCAATTATGGAAAATGCCGGTTCAGCACTTATGGGCGTAGGAAAGGCATCCGGAGAAAATAGAGCCGTTGAAGCCGCAAGAGCGGCTATCAATTCCCCACTTCTTGATGTATCAATAAATGGGGCAAAGGGTGTTTTGTTTGCAGTAGCGGGGGGAGACGACCTAACAATGACAGAGATACAAGATGCGGCTAAGGTAATAACAGAATCCATTGACCCAGACGCAAAAGTTATATTTGGAGCGATAAAAGATGAGAGATTAAAGAAAAATGAAGTTAAAATTACTGTAATTGCATCGGGATTTCCGGAGAATCAAACTATGCATACTGGAAAATCATTATTTCAATTTGGAAATATAAAAGAAAGTGGAAAGGCAGATAAGATATTTCCCCTTCAAGAAACATCAAAAATGAAAGTTGAGGAAAAGGACGAGAAAAAAAATAGCAAGGAGGCGGTGAAAAAAACTGAAGAAAAAAAGAAAGAAGATGAAGAAGAGGATGATTGGGGCGCAGTTCCAGCGTTTTTAAGAAGAAAAAAGTGACTATAAAATCCGCCGATAACATATTTTAATAATGTGGAAATAAAAACTGCGAAAATCATTTCGCGGTTTTTAAATTATGGTATAATCTATTTTATTTAATTATAAATTAATTTCGCGCTCACCCTGTGAAATAAAATTCTTTAGAATTTTATTTCACAGGGTAAATCTGCGCCTGTCCTGTTAAATAATTTCATCTTTGACGAAATTCCTGCTTCGCAAGATTTAACAGGATAAATCTGCGTATTTTATGAAATAAAATGATATATGACCTAATAATAATTGGCGGCGGTCCAGCTGGTTCAGCTGCCTCTGTTTATGCTTCAAGAAAAAAATTAAAAACCTTGTTGTTGGCAGATTCTTTTGGCGGACAGAGTTCTGTTTCGTTTGATATACAAAATTGGATAGGAACAAAAAATATATCTGGTGTCGATCTTGCAAAAAATCTTGAGGAGCATGTTAGAGAATATGCAAGTGATGTTCTCCAAATAAAAAATGAAAGAGTAGAAAGTTTGAAAAAAAACGAAAATATATTCACGATAAAAACTTCAAATAATGAATATGAAACTATGACTGTTTTAATTTCTTCCGGTAGTAAAAGAAAGAAACTTAGTGTCCCCGGCGCAGAAGAATTTGAAAATAAGGGAATTACATACTGCGCAACGTGTGATGGACCTATTTTTACGGGAAAAGATGTTGTCGTGGTTGGTGGCGGAAATGCAGGATTTGAAACTGCATCTCAACTTGTCGCATATACAAAAAGTGTAACTATTTTATACGATGAGGACAGACCAAGAGCTGAAAAAATTATTGTTGATAAAATTTTGGCAAACGAGAAGGTTAAAAATATCTCTTGCTCAAAAATAAAGGAAATCCGTGGAGGAAAATTTGTTGAATCACTCGTTTGTTATCATACAAAAACAGGTGAAGAAAAAGAAATCAAAACGCAAGGAATTTTTGTTGAGATAGGAAGTGAGCCGAACACAGATTTTGCAAAAGACATTATTGAATTAGATGAACATAAACAAATTGTGGTAAATCCGAAAAATCAAAGAACTTCTGTTGAGGGAATCTGGTCAGCCGGCGACTGTACAGATGGGCTCTATCACCAAAACAACATCGCCGCTGGCGATGCTGTTAAAGCGTTGGAAGATATTTTCATTTATCTGCAAAGTAAGTAAGTTTGATTAGATTATCTTTCTAAAAATCACATCAATGTGATTTTTATTTTTTATTTATTTTCCCCCATAACCAAATGATTACCAAAATTCCGACAATCAACCATACAACTGGAATCAGCACCATAAACCATGACCAAAGCCCCCCATAACCCATCATTCCCCCCCATCCCCCACATCCTACAGAATCAAAATTCATCATATATCCACGGTCTGCTGAAACAATGCTTGGAATAAGGAATAATATTGGATAAAAATATAATATTAATTTTTTCATAAAATAATAAATTACTTATTTTTTGATAATTTATAAACATTTATAATTTCTTTAACTGCCTTTGATTCCTTTTTATCTCTAATCTGTTTAATAACACATGTTGAAAGATGTTCTTCTAAAATCAAATTTTCAACACCTGATAACGCCTGTTTTACAGCGGATGATTGGTTAATAATATCTATACAATACTTATCTTCTTCTACCATTTTTTGAAGTCCTCTCACTTGTCCCTCTAACACTTTCAGTCTGCGTGTAATTTTATTTTTTATATTCTTTTTCATTATCTAACATTATAACATTATATACCCCATAGGGGTATATATGCAAGAGTTAAATTGTACCAGAAAAACTGATACTTCGAATATTTGTTGTGGATAACTTTTATTTTGTTTATCATACAGATTTGAAATATGATAAAATATTTTCATATGCGTATAGCAGAAAATCAATAGATGGGTGTTATGTTTTCGCTATGCGTGAAATAGGCGCGTATAGCTCGGGCCTGCCCGCACACTTATTTAAAATTTAAGAAAATTTTAGAAGTTTTATAGAGCAAAAGTATATTTGAAATATAGCGCACATATAGCTCAGGTGGTTAGAGCGCTACATTGACATTGTAGAGGTCTCAGGTTCAAGTCCTGATATGTGCACAAAGTGAGTACATAAAAAGCAACCATTGAATATCAAAAAAACTTTTATACATTTTCTATTGTACCGTTCGTACGAACCATCCATTAAAAAAGTGAAGCATTTCACTTTTTATTTTTTTTATTTTTTCTTCATTCTCTCCCCATTCTCTTTGTTGTACCGTTCGTACGAACCATCCACTAAAAAAGTGAAGCATTTCACTTTTTATTTTTTTATTTTTTTATTTTTTCTTCATTCTCTCCCCATTCTCTTTGTTGTACCGTTCGTACGAACCATTCATTGCAAAATATAGAAAGTATAAATAGACATTACACAAAAAAATAAATAAATTTATTTTTTCTTGACGCTTTGAAAAGCCCGGGTTTTTAAAATTGTTTCTCAATTCTAATTTTGTGTGGTCACAAATCACTAAATATTTTAGAAATATAAAATTTCTAAAATATAAAGTGTTCGCGACCCCGGCTCGCGGTCGCTGAAGCGACATCGCTCCGCCTTCACAAAATGCTCGCAGACAAAGCAGTTTATCTGCTTTCTGCATTTTGTGACCCTACGGGGAATCGAACCCCGGTTGACGGATTGAAAACCCGTTGTCCTAACCACTAGACGATAGGGCCAAAACTACGAATAAAAATATATCATTTTTTGTCTAAAAAGCAAAAAATGATACCATTAAAAACGGTGGGGTGCCGGAGCGGTTGAACGGGACAGTTTCGAAAACTGTTGTGCTCGTAAGGGTACCGCGAGTTCGAATCTCGCCCCCACCGCAATACTTTTTCATAACAATTATTAAAATTGTTATGAAAAATGTATTTATAATGAAGAGATTTGAACAAATTTTTGTGCCACCGGTTCAAGCAAAAATTTGAGTGTTTTAAAATAAAATAATTTAATAATATTGCTTCTGCAATTTTAAATTATTTTATGAAAAAAGAATCTCGCCCCCTCCGCATTAAAATATTAAGTATAGAAACCCCATGCCATTCGCTTCCCGAAGCTACGGGGCGAGAAGTGGTGATTTTATAATTATGTTAAATAAAAAAAAAGGAAATAATAACAGGGTTAAGTTGCTTAGCATTGAAACCTCATGCGACGAAACCGCTGTCGCAATTATTGAATGCAGTGGTGAATTTAAAAATCCGAGTTTTAAAATACTCGGCAATTCTTTGTTATCTCAAATTGAGATTCATAAAGAATATGGCGGTGTATTCCCTTCTCTCGCAAAACGCGAGCATGCAAAAAATTTAGTTCCCCTTTTAGAAAACACCCTAAAACAATCTTCCCTTTACTTGGAAGCCGAGCTTCCAAGTAAAATAAGTAATGCAAAAGTTAAAGAAATTGAAAAAATTTTAGAACGAGAATCTGGACTTTTTGAAAAATTAAAAGAATTGTTATCAAAAATTGAAATCCCTGATTTGGATAGTATTGCAATAACCTACGGTCCTGGTCTTGAACCAGCACTTTGGGTTGGACTTAATTTTGCAAAAGCACTTTCAATCGCTTGGGATAAGCCATTGGTTCCAGTGAATCATATGGAAGGACATTTGCTCTCTGTCTTAATAGACAGAGAAAAAATTCCAAATTACAAGCACCAAATAACAAACAAATCCGAAATTACAAATTCCCCTCCTCCGCCAAGGATTCGGAGGACAAGCAAATCACAAACCTTACCAGAAACCAGTTACCAGAAACCAGTTACCAGTATCCAGTTTCCAGCGATTGCGCTTTTAATAAGTGGTGGGCACACGGAATTGGTTTTAATTAAAGATTGGCTTGATTATGAAATTATAGGACAAACAAGAGATGACGCCGTTGGAGAAGCGTTTGATAAGGTTGCAAGAATGCTTAAACTTCCCTATCCCGGCGGTCCGTACATTTCGGCCTTAGCCGAAATGTCGCGGATTAACGCAGATGAAACGCAGATAAACGCAGATAAAAAACTTCCGCATAAGTCCGCGTCCAGTCCGTATAAGTCCGCGTTTGTTTTACCGCGACCAATGATAAACACAGATAATTTTGATTTTTCGTTTTCAGGACTAAAAACTTCTGTATTGTATAAAATTAAAAAACTTCCAGAACTCACAGGTGAGATAAAAAAAGAAATTGCGAGAGAATTTGAAGATGCAGTTGTTGATGTCCTTATTTCAAAAACAAAAAAAGCATTGCAAAAATACAATGCTAAAACATTGATAATCGGTGGAGGTGTAGTTGCAAACAAACAAATCCGCCGCGTCTTCTCTAATTTAGTAACCGAGTTACCAAATACGCAGTTACTACTTCCAGAAAATTCCCTTTCAACAGATAACGCGATTATGATAGGAATTGCTGGATATTTTAGATTTTTAAAACAAAAAAATAAAACCCCTAATCCTAACGAATTAAGAGCTGAAGGAAATTTGAGATTATAAAATGAACCATTTTTGATTTTGTTTCTATTTATTAAACTTATCCTGCTTAGCTTAGTCATACCCTAATAACATCTATTCTCTTATTCGTGCGAATAAGAGAATAGATTGAAACACAAAAAAACACAAAAAGATAAAATGCGAGGTGTTCTCAAATAAAAATCAAAAAAATATTAAACAAAAGCCAAAAGATGTTTAATGAAAAGATTGCCTCTGTTGGCTAAATAATAATATTGTTCCAAACCCACTTGTTCACTATCAATCATCCCGATCGCTTTCAAAACCTGCAAATGTCTTGAGGTGGATTTGAAAGATAAATTAATCTCATCGGAAATATTATTAACCGTCACTCTATTTTCTTTACACAAAAAATGAATAATCGCGATTCTTCTTCTGTTAGCTAACGCCTTATAATTTTTTTCTATTTCTTGATACTTCATAATTCCAACTTTGATGATTTAATAATTACGACCTGCTATTAAAAAATATACAAAAATTGTATCACTATTCTCTTATTCGCACGAATAAGAGAATAGTGGTGTGGGTGTAAGATAAAAAAATAGAATAGAAAAATAAAAAACTCGCAATCCGTTAGGATTGCGAGCTAATGGGAATCTGAAACTTCAAAAATAAAGCCAAAAATGATAGAATTTAGGGGATGAATCCCCACACTAATCTTAATTTCGTTTGAAACAGATTAGTTTATAAAATATGGTAAGTGGTGGATTTTGAGGCATACAAAGAAATAAAAATGGTCAATATTATTAAAATTAAGATTAGTGTAGGGATGAATGATAAATTTTTAAAACCATACGAGCCGAAAGAAACGGAAGAAAATATATATAAACTCTGGGAAAAGAGTGGTTTATTTTCGCCTAACAAAACAAAAAGTGATGAAACATTTTCAATTATTTTACCCCCTCCTAATGTCACGGGCAATCTTCACACAGGGCATGCAATAATGCTTGCGATTGAAGATATAATGGTTCGTTATAATAGAATGCTTAGTAAAAAAACTTTGTGGGTGCCAGGCACCGACCATGCGGCAATTGCGACACAATCAAAGGTAGAGAAAGAAATTTATAAAAAAGAAAAGAAAAACCGTCATGATTTGGGTCGTGAAGAATTTTTAAAACGCGTTCAAAAATTTGCAGAAGAAAGTCACGACACAATAATTAATCAAACAAAAAAAATGGGGGCTTCCCTTGATTGGTCTCGTGAGGCATTTACTCTTGATGAAAAAAGAAATTTTGCCGTTAAAACTGCATTTAAAAAAATGTATGACGCCGGACTCATTTATCGTGGGTATAGAATTGTAAATTGGTGTCCAAAATGTCAATCAACACTTTCTGATGACGAAGTTGAACACGAAGAACAAAAAGCAAAATTTTATACATTTAAATATTCTTCTGACTTCCCTATTTATATTTCTACCACTCGCCCAGAAACAAAGTTGGGTGATACTGCTGTTGCTGTAAATCCAAATGATGAAAGATATAAAAAATATATTGGGAAAGAATTTGAAATTAAAAAATTTGCCGATGGACCTGATCTAAAAATAAAAATAATTGCGGATGAAAATATTGACCCTGAATTTGGAACTGGTGCTGTTGGTATAACCCCGGCTCATAGTCATATTGATTATGAAATAGCTCAAAAAAATAATTTACCAATAATCAAAGTAATCGACGAACATGCAAAAACGACAAATGAAGCCGGAACAGAATATGCTGGATTAAAAATAAAAGAAGCGAGAGAAAAAGTTGTAGAATATTTAAAAAAGAATGGGTTGTTGGAAAAAGAGGAAGAAATAAAAAACAATCTTTCAATTTGTTATAGGTGCAATTCTTCAATTGAACCATTGCCATCACAACAGTGGTTTGTTGATGTAAATAAAAAATTCAAACTGAAAAACAGTAAACTGAAAGGATTAAAAACAGGCCAAGAAGTTTCTCTGAAAGAAATAATGAAAAATGCCGTTGAATCAAAACAAATTGAAATAATCCCAGATAGGTTTGAGAAAGTTTATTATCACTGGGTTGATAACCTGCGCGATTGGTGTATTTCAAGACAAATTTGGTATGGGCACCAGATTCCTGCTTGGCGCAGGACGCAGATAGGCGCAGATAATAAAACGCAGATTCACCCTGTTAAATCCAGCGAAGCTGGTGCAGAGCAATTTAACAGGGCAAGCGCAGATAAAAAAGAAAATATTTATGTGGGAACAAACCCGCCTAAAGATATTGAAAACTGGTTACAGGACCAAGACACTTTGGACACTTGGTTTTCTTCTGGGCTTTGGACATTTTCAACTCTTGGATGGCCAGAAGAAACTCCCGATTTGAAAACATTTCACCCGATAAGTGTTCTTGAAACCGGTTATGATATTTTATTCTTTTGGGTTGCAAGAATGATTTTAATGTCAGGATTTTTACTTGAAGATATTCCTTTCAAAAAAGTTTACCTGCACGGACTTGTTCGAGATGAAAAAGGAAGAAAGATGAGCAAGTCGCTTGATAATGCGGTTGACCCTATTGATGCAATAAATAAATATGGCGCCGATGCATTAAGAATGGCCATGATAGTTGGGGTTGGTCCTGGAAATGATTTGGTAATAAATGACGAGAAAATAAAGGCCTACAAACATTTTGCAAATAAAATTTGGAATGCTACACGATTTGTTTTATCAAACACACAAGATTTTGATTCCCACTTGGAGGCCGAGCCTCCAAGTGAAATTAGTGATTTTGATAAGAAGTGCCTTGATGAATTAGACGAACTAAAAAAAGATGTGAAAAAAGATATGGATAATTTCAAATTTTATTTGGCGGGAGAAAAGCTTTATCACTATTTTTGGCACAAATTTGCGGATATAATAATTGAGGAAAGTAAAAATAATATAAAAAGTTCAAACCCAAAAGAAAAACTATCTACACAATATATGCTCATAACAATTCTGAAAACTTGTCTGAAATTACTCCATCCTTTTATACCATTTATAACAGAAGAAATTTGGCAAAACATTAAAAATAAAAATGATAAAGAATTTTTAATGATTGAAAATTGGCCTGCAAATCAAGAAAACAAAAAAACAAGGAAGCAATAAAACAAATATGAAATTGATAATCTTGAATTTTGCGTTTTAAGTTTTACATTTTGAATTTTATTTCATGAATTTTGATTTTCAAACAATTTTAATAGCGTTAGTTGGAGGAATACTTCCTGCCCTATTTTGGTTATGGTTTTGGTTGAAAGAGGATAAAAAAAGGCCAGAACCGAGAGGGCTTATAATTCTCACCTTTCTTGGTGGTTTTGTTGCTGTTTTGTTAGCATTATTTATTGAAAATGCTATTGATACTTCTGCCTATATGTCAAATATAATAGCTAATCTAGGTTTTGGAATTGAAAAAATAATGAAATTTTTTAAAGAAAATTATTCTCTAAATCATCTTTTGTTAAAATCTTCTGTCATTATTGTACTGTGGTCAACCACTGAAGAAATATTGAAATATTTAGCATCCTATATAACTGCTCTAAGAAGAAAAGAAATGGACGAGCCAGTAGATGCAATGATTTATTTAATAACCACGGCCCTTGGTTTCGCGGCGTTAGAAAATGTTCTATTTTTAGTATCTTCTTTTTATGAAAATAATATATTTCAAGCCCTGATGGACGGAAATATGAGATTTATGGGCGCAACTGTCTTACACACACTAACATCAGGAGTTGTTGGTTTATTTATAGCCTTATCTTTCTATAAAAGTGTCTTAACAAAAAAGATATATTTATTAATTGGACTTATCCTATCTGTGGCATTGCACTCTATTTTTAATTTACTTATAATTAATAGTGGCGGTGAAAATATCTTTTTGGTGTTCGGATTGGTTTGGTTTGCAATCATGGTTTTAATATTACTTTTTGAAAAAGTAAAAAGAATAAAAAAATAATTTTAACAAAATTATAAGCTAAAAAATTATATTTATGAAAAAACGAGGATCATTTTTTGAGAGATTAACAGGAACAATTAACATTAACGATGACATTGTTGAAAAAGAAGAAAACGATGAAAAAGATTGGATTGAAGACGAAAAAGAAGAATACCAACTTACTGTAGATGTTTACAATAAGCCGGAAGAAATAATTATTCATACAATGGTTGCTGGAGTAAGACCAGAAGATTTGGATATATCTATAACAAGAGAAATGGTTAGTATGAGAGGTGAAAGAAAAGAGCCGGAGGATGTAGCAACTGAAGATTATTATCACAAAGAATTATATTGGGGTTCATTCTCTAGAACAATAATGTTGCCGGCAGAAATAGAAGTTGAAGAAGCGGAGGCCATAGAAAATCACGGTCTACTCTCAATTAGATTACCTAAAATAGACAAGGAAAGACAAACGAAGTTGAAAGTAAAAACAAGAAGTTAAATCCTCGTATAAAAATTAAAAAATCCCGATTAAAAATCGGGATTTTTACTTTGTGCAGTATTCTTGAATTAGTTCAAACGCATTTCGTCCCGACCGCGGTCGTGGACGAGGAATTCCCCCAAAATTTGAGTGGCTTCGCCGTGTTCTTTAACAATTTTCTCCCTTCGGAAGATCTGTCGCAGGCATGACAAGTTTTTCTTTGGCGGCAAATTAAGAACTTTAGAAACAAGGAGCTGAGGAGAAATCCTGATGACCACGCCCAGGTTGGCATCGCTGAGTAACCTCTGCTTTTCCTAAACTCCAGATGTTATTACTGTAAAATGCAGGTGCAACTTTCTTTTGTGCACTAACAGAATCATCTCGGAGTCCTTCGTATATTGCAGTTACAGTATATTGACCACTAATATCCTGGACGGCAGTGACAGTAACCGATCCGCAAGTGTCAGGTGTGCATCCTCCCCAAGTCTGCAATATAAGAACCCGAGCTTGTTCTTGATTAAGTAATGGCTTACCTGACGTTATTGTGATGTAGTTATCAGAAGTATCCTCAAGTTCTTGCCCAACAGTAACCGCTACTTTATATTGCCCATCTGGAACATCTACCGGAATTGTGACGGTCTTTTCGCCGTTGTTTGGAGCATCGTTCCAACTCGTAACTAAATCTCCCCCACTATCCAAATGTTTTCCATCGGCAGTATCTAAATGAATCCAAATACCACTTGCGGAACTAACATTTTTGGTTTGCCATTTAACTGTTATCTGACCTCCAACTTTATATGTTTCTCCTCCGTTAGGAGAAAGAAGTGTGATGGAGCCGTCGGGAAACTGTGGAAGGTCATCTATTCCTCCGGCACCTCCGGTCGTCCTAATGCCTGGTGTGGGTGACAATTGTGAGGCAGTATTAGTGTCGGATCTTAACACAAAATATCCGCCAACGACTACAATGGCAACAATTACTATTATCAAAACAATAAGTGCTATATTCGTAAATCCTTTTTGATTCATATGTTTAGCATAACAAAATTAATTTTCGACCTTTATGATTAAAAATTTTCTTCCCTCAAATTGAATACAAATTAGTCGCCGACCTGCCTCGTCTGCAAGTGGGGCGAAGCGAGGCGAACTAAAACTCTTTGACTTTTCCTTTCTGGTGCTCAGGGCCAGAATCGAACTGGCGACCCTCTGCTCTTCAGGCAGATGCTCTAACCAACTGAGCTACCTGAGCGTAATATTGAATTGTAATCTACCAACTGCTTGCCCCGTAGCTTCGCGAAACGAATGGTACGGGGAGTTACCTGAGCCAAAAACATTATGGATTTAAATGATCTCCCAGATCATTTAAATTTACACTATCTACTCAATGATTCAATAATAGATTTTATACTGTCCATATTCGACCCATCCTGAATTGTTGGTATAGAGTCACCGGTCTCTTTCAGCTTTTGAGCTCCAGTCATTACATTATTATAAGCCCCAATTATATTATTCAAATATGGCTGAATATAATAATACAAACTTGTTGCGAGCCCGAGAGCTATCAGTATATATATAATTCTGAGAATACGCGAATAAACAACGGACCTCCTCATCTTTTTTAATATGTTATTATTTTCTTCTGAAAGTTTATAGGTTTTTTCTAATAGCTCTTTTTCGTCTGGTGTCATTTGATAAAATTATATCAAAAACTTAATAAAAACAAAACTTATGATATAGTTTTAGTATGGATTAAAACCTATCACTTTTCTTTGAAAGCTCGGGATTATGATTTAAAACCTATCACTTTTCTTTGAAAGTTAGAGATTTAAAAGTTAGAAGTTTTTAAGTATTGTCCTCGTAGTTAAATGGATATAACAACTCCGTCCTAAGGAGTAATTACAGGTTCGATTCCTGTCGAGGACACAAAATTGCGAAGCCATTTTGTGTTTGAGAAGTGAGCAAATTGATTTGCTCACATCAGGAATCGAAAGGATTTTCCATGTTTTGCTAAGCAAAACGGGAAAATCACCAGCGAGCGTAGCTCGGGATTCCTGTCGAGGACACATGATATAAAAACAAGCATCTTTTGATGCTTGTTTTTATATCATCTGTGGATCTCCGGGGGAGATAATCGAAAGTCGGACTGAGCGAAGCGAAGGAGGCGGGGTCGCGAGTATTTAATTTTTTATGAGTAAAACGAAGTAAAAAATTTAGTAACTTGTGACCGATTCCTGCCTGCCCCGTAAATATTTAGTTTACTGGGGTCGAGGACACAAAATTGCAAAGCCATTTTGTGTTTGAGAAGTGAGTAAATTGATTTGCTCATGTCAGGAATCGAAAGGATTTTGTTATTGAACCGTTCGTACGAACCGTCCGTAGTTATAAATAGTCATAATTTATTATGTACTGATTAAATTATCAAAAGATGAATTATAAAAAAACTTACTCTTTTGATATATCAATCTAAAAAATAGACAAGAAGTGTTTTACAAAAGAGTTATTTTTGTCTTTCAAATAATAAAATTGTCCGAAATCAATTTGATCACTATCAATAAACCCAGCATTTTTTAATATTTGAAGATGTTTAGAGGTAGATCTGTAAGAGAGTTTTATTTTTTCTGAAATATCAATAACATTTGCCTTTGTTTCTTTTGATAAATAATGAAGAATTTCTAATCGGCGTTTATTAGCTAAAGCTTTATACATTTTTTCAGCATCTTGGTATTTCATAATTATTTTTATGTTATTAAATTATTACATTATCATTATACCATGATACCCTTCGTACGAACGGTACATGACACATAATATAGTATCATATTTATATTGAATCAAAATTACAATTACAATTACATCAAGTTGAATTGAATACACTGATTAATCTTTTCCTTTTTCAAAATTTCTCCTATATTTTTATGATTTAGTGATTTAGTGATTTTTATAGCCCCAACAATTCATTCAATTTATCTTCATCAAAACCGACAATTGCTTGCTCATCAACTACGATTACCGGAACCCCCATCTGCCCCGTCATTTCAATCATTTCTCTTCTTTTTTCCACATCAGTGGACACATCGTGATTTATATATTCTACTTTGTTTTCATCAAAAAAATCTTTTGCCACTTCACAATATGGGCACATTGGCGTTGAGTAAATAAATACTTTTTTATTGTTCTGATTTTCCATAATTACTTTCTGAAATTAAAATTTAATAAAAATATAACAAAAATTATATCACACAAAAAAACTCTCGGAACTTCTAAAATAGTATTTCTATGGCATAATGAAGTATATTTTGCGAGATTAGTTAAGTGGTATAACATTAGCTTCCCAAGCTAAGGTCGTGGATTCGATTTCCGCATCTCGCACAAAAACCAAGCAAAATTTGGTATCGGGACCAAGCTAAGGTCGCGGTTTTGATTCTCCGTACCCACACATGAAAAATTTTTATTATAATCTTATTAAAAAAATCCAAGAACAACCTTTATACAAAATAAAAACTATCCTCTAATCCAATTTACCCCGCCTGCCTACCGCAGGCAGGTAGCCCAGCCCTAGGCTGGTGGTACTGAGGCGAAATTAAGGGATAGTTTTTATACTATCTAACTATTCAACTATTTCCTCCTAAGGCGGACAGGTAATTAAATTAGAGAATTAATGAATAACTCTTTTACCAAAACCCATTCTGGTCTTCTACAGAACACCAGAATGGATTTTGTTTATCTAATGATTATATTTTACATCTACGCCATGGCGTATATGTATTTGGGTAACTCGGTTACCAAATTTTAAACACTTTCTAATTCGCGCGAATTAGAAAGTGTTTAAGTGATTTAGTGATTTTATCTTCTATATACATCCCTGCCTGCGGCAGGCAGACGCGCTTGCCCCGTTAGAAGTTTAATACTGAAGACGATTTTTAAAATAAAGAAAGCCATTAGGCCTGCCTGTGGGTGGCAGGCATGCGCGGTTTTTTATCTGCGCTTGCCCTGTAGCCAGAGCGTAGCTCTGTGGTATCGGGGTTTACTCTGTTAAATAAATTTGCCTACAGTTAAAAATTCAGCGGTTTCACCGCTGTAAATAAATTCTATTCTCTTATTCGCACGAATAAGAGAATAGTTTTTCTATACAACCATTCACCCCAGTACCATCCCGCCAAGGCGGGAGCTACGGGGTAAAATTGAATGGTTGTTTGCATTTAAATTTGTCTGCGTAAGTTCGCGCTTGCCCTGTTAAATAATTCGCTTTCAGCGAATTCCTGCTTCGCAGGATTTAACGGGGTGAATCCGCATTTTTAGTCCGCGTTCAGTCTGCGTTCAGTCCGCGTTATTTCATCTGCGTGCATCTGCGGTTTGTTATCTGCGAACATCTGCGTCTACTGAAAGATATCTTTAATCCAATTCCAGAAATCTGTTTCGTCTTTTGTGTTATATTTCTCCATATCTTTCTCTTTATCCACGATTATAATCATCTTTTCGCCCTCTTTTACAACATCGTAAATGATTCTTATTTCTTTTTCTATCCCCTTCTGTGTCCCAACTGTGTTTATTTGAGTATTGAGAAAATCCTCCCTTTCTTTTATGCCAGCAAGCTCTTTTTCTACATTAATTAAATTTTCATTAGTAATTCTTTCTTTTTTATATACATTCCACGCTCCTTTTGCAAAAATTATCGTCAAAATAATAAGTATTAGCAATATAATTCTTAAATATAGAATTTTATAATATTTTTTTTTCTTTATAAAATCTCGCATTTTTGCTATATTTATTGTATATTATTATATAATCTTTAAATTTAAATTATGTTTGGAAAAAAAAGTAAAAAAATTATGAAAAAAATTTGGATTGTTATTACAATTTTAGTAATTGTAAGTATGGTTTTATTATATGCTCCAATATTTTAAGAAAACATTACGGATTCAAAATTAACTAAAACATTGTGGATTAAAATTCTCTCCCAGAAAATTTTAATTCCCCCGGAGCATAACACAAAAAATTAATTATGGATTCAAAATTAACTAAAACATTGTGGATTAAAATTCTCTCCCAGAAAATTTTAATTCCCCCGGAGCTTAACACAAAAAATTAATTGTGGATTCAAAATTAACTAAAACATTGTGGATTAAAATTCTCTCCCAGAAAATTTTAATTCCCCCGGAGCTTAACACAAAAAATTAATTGTGGATTCAAAATTAACTAAAACATTGTGGATTAAAATTCTCTCCCAGAAAATTTTAATTCCCCCGGAGCTTTTGAATTCTGGATGCTTGCAAGAGCCCTAATCGGGCTCTTGGTGAAAATGTCCATTAAGGACATTTTCCATCCAAAAATTGGATGCTTGCAAGAGCCCTAATCGGGCTCTTGGTGAAAATGTCCATTAAGGACATTTTCCATCCAAAAATTGGATGCTTGCAAGAGCCCTAATCGGGCTCTTGGTGAAAATGTCCATTAAGGACATTTTCACTTCATAATCTCAAAAAAAACTTTCGTGGGAATATTTACCTTTCCTCTTTCTAATAATTTCTTTTTACCTCTTTTCTGCTTCTCTCTTAATTTCATTTTTCTTGTTATATCACCACCATATAAATAACCTGTAACATCTTTTTTCATAGCAGATAATGTTTTTGAAGAAATTATTCTACCCTGCGCTGATGCCTGTATTTTGGTTTTAAACATTTGTCTAGGCAGATGTTTGTATAATTTTTCAACAATTTCTTTTGCTTCTTCGCCCACCCTTTTACTTGAAACAACTTTTGAAAAAGCTGGAACCAATTCTTCGGCAATCAAGACCTCCAGTTTAACCACATCTGCACTTTTCATTTCTTTTATATCGTAAGACAAAGACGCATACCCAGAGGAAACCCTTTTTAACTCGTCAAAAAAATTTCTCATCAATTCTCTTAGCGGCATTTCTGTTTTGATTATTGTTCTACCATCAGTAAATGTTTCTGTGTTTGTTATTTTTGATTCGTGTTCTTGTAGAAGCTGTATAATGGAACTCAAATATTCCAATGGTGTAATTATATCAGCATCTACCCACGGTTCTCTAACAAAAGCGACATCTCCATAATTTGGGAATAATGATGGAGAATAAATCAATTTTTTTTCTCCTTTTTTATTTTCAACTTCGTACATGATACTTGGTGATGTAATAACCAGTTTTAAACTAAACTCCCTTTTCAATCTTTCCATTATTATTTCCATATGAAGCATCCCCAAAAAACCACACCTAAACCCTCTACCCAAAACTCCGGACGACTCTTCCGAAAAAGATAGTGAAGAGTCGGAAAGAAAAAGAAGATTTAAAGCTTGTTTAAGAATCGTAAAATCATTCTGGCTTTCTGGGAAAATAGATGCCCACACAACAGGATTTGGGGTTTGATAACCCTTCAGCGCCAAAGCCGAGCTACCGTGTAGAGTGATTGTATCCCCAACAGATGCGACCCCCGGTTCCTTTATACCAGTCACTATATAGCCAATTTCTCCCGCAGAAAGAATGTCTTTTTCTTTCATGTCTGGAGAAAAAAAACCAACCTCTTGAGCATCAAATTTTTTATTAACTGCCTTAAAACTAAGAGTTTTATTTTTCCTTATTTCCCCGCCAAACACTCTCACAAAAACAATAACACCTCTATGATTTGAATATTGAAAATCAAAAACCAATGCCTGTGTGGGCACCGAGTGCCCATTTGGATACTCGGTGCCCAAGTTGTTTGGTGCTGGGATTTTCTTTATTATTATATTTAATAACTCTTTTACACCTTCGCCCGTTTTGCCAGAAATTTCTAAAATTTCTTCTTTTCTACAATGCAAAATCTCCACAATTTCACTCTTTACGTCACTAATTCTTGCGTAAGGTGAATCTATTTTACTCAAAACGGGTATTATGGGCAGTTTTTGGCTTTGCGCCATTCTGAGTGTTGTTAGTGTCTGTGCTTGAACACCCTGAGTCGCGTCAACGAGCAATATTGTTCCATCAACCGCCTTCAGAGCGCGAGAAACCTCATAGGAGAAATCAATATGACCGGGGGTATCAATTAGATTAAATATGTATTCTTCATTATCTTCTCCCACATGAGTCATTCTTACTGGTTGCATTTTAATTGTAATTCCCTTTTCCCTTTCAAGCTCCATCCTGTCTAAAACCTGTTCTTTCATTTTTCTTTTTTCTATAGTATTTGTTATTTCAAGCATTCTATCAGCCAAAGTGCTCTTTCCATGGTCTATGTGTGCGATGATACTGAAATTTCTTATATTTTTCATGATGTAATTTTACTTACTCCGTTAGAACTGAAACAAAAAAATATGGATGAAAAATGTCATTATAGACATTTTTCTAAAAAACAAAAAACATTGTGGATGAAAAATGTCATTATAGACATTTTTCTAAAAAACACAAAACATTGTGGATGAAAAATGTCCTTGGGGACATTTTTCTAAAAAACACAAAACATTGTGGATGAAAAATGTCCTTGGGGACATTTTTCATTTACAATTCTTCCTTCCCGGGTGCAACTATATTTATTTTCCATATCTTATCCTTAATTGATACCAATACTTCTTCTAATTCAATGTTCTTGAGTAATTTTAGAACTATAATATAGAAAATAATACCCACCACCCCAGCAAGAAGCCCCTGCATAAATATGCCCACCAAGGTTTTTATATCAAATAAATTATCAAAAACATCTAAAAATTTATAAGCTACAAATCCGAGTATGATAGAAGCTGAGAAACTGTGTAATAATGTTTTTTTAATTAAATTATAAAATTTACCAAAATCTTTTTGGAATGCAAACCAAAACATCGTCATATTTATTATAGTGCCAAGTGTATAAGCCAAAGGCAACATAAGAATTTCACTACCACTTAACCATTCAACTTTAAATAACGATTCAATAAAAAATCTAAAAAAATTACTTGACACAAACAAGTTTGTAAGCAAAAAAGAAAATACAATAATTAAAATTGCTGATATTGTATTTATAAGTAAAGGTTTTTTTGTATTACCGGAAGCATAATACCCTCTTATAAAAAGAAGAATCAAACCCTGAGCAACTGCAGAAACAACAAAAATTGCCAAGGATGCCGCCGTGAGCTTCGTATCCGACCAACTGAAAGAACCACTCCCAAGAATTGTTCTAACAATCTGTGCCCTTAAAACAATAAACATTATTGTTATGGGTAAAGACCAAAAAATAATATGTCTCACCGCTGTTATTGTGTGATCCAAAAAATTTTTTCTATCTCCGTCAGAAAAAAATTTTGAGAGCATTGGAAAAACCGCAAGAGAATAACTCGCCCCTATCAGCGCTAGTGGAACCGATTGTAGGTTGTTTGAAAAATTAAATATTGAAATTGACCCTTCTTGCATAACAGACGCCATCCCCAACAAAATAAGAATAGATAATTGACTAGTGGAAAGAGTAAATGTTCTCGGTAAAGAATTCCATATAATTTTTTTTACATATCCAAGATTTATTGGAAATACAAATGCTGGTAAAAATCCCCTTTTTATAACAATTGGAACTTGAACGAAAAAATGCATAAGCGCGCCCAATACAGCACCAAAGGCAAGGCCCTTTATCCCAAATATTGGATACAAAAAAATTATCCCAATAATGATTCCGACATTATAAAGAACCGGCGCAATTGCATAGGTAAAAAATCTTTTAAATACTTGTAAAATACTTGAAAATAAATTTGAGAGACCAAGTATAATCGGGGAAAGTAGTAAAATTCTTGTTAACATTATTAATTCCTGAACCGATTTCGGATCGTCTATACCCGGGAAAACAATATTTGTAATGTAAGGGATTAGAAAAAAGACAATGGTGCTTACAAAAATTATAAAAATAAAAAAGGATGTAAAAACATGTTTTATAAAATTATGGCCAATCTCTGTGCTTTCATTAATTTTTTCAACCAAAAAAGGAACGAGTATAGAAATTGAAACAACGGAAGCCGCAAAAACTAAAATAATATCTGGAATTCTAAACGCGGCATAGTAAATATCTAATGTACTACTAGCTCCAAATGTGTGCGCCAAAAGACGATCCCTAACTAATGCAAGAATTTGAGAAATAAGCGTGAAAAACGCTAAAAGATAAGCGGCCTGATGAAGACCGCTTATTTCTTTGGAAAATAAAAATAAAATTTTTTTTACCATATTTTATTAATCAATCTTCAAAAAAATTTATTGGTTTGTCTCTTCCACCGGCAGTTCCTGTCTCTGTTCTGGTTTTTCAGTTGGGTCGGTATCAGAGAGTGGGTCTTTTCCATTTTTTAGATTGTTTAATATTTGTTCTACTTCTCTATTGTCTGGGTTAAGTACCTTTATATCTTCAAACTGCGCAATAGCATCGGTTATTCTGTTTACTTTTTCATAACTTAATCCCAAGAAATACTTGGCATTTGAATATGAAGGACTAAGCCCTACAGCTCTTTCTAATGATGTTATAGCTCCGCTGTAATTTTTATTATTGTATTTCAATAAACCTAAGTAGAAAAATACAGTTGGGTCATTCGGAGACAGAGTGGAAGCCGATTCAACAGATGAAATTGCCGCTCCTATATTTCCCTCATCCACCTCTATTTGTGATAGCAAGAAAAATGCTTCTGTGTAATTATTTTTTTTGTTTAGAGCTTTTGTTATATAATCCCTCGCCTTTTTAATGTTTTTATTAAGAATTTCTAGTTTAGCCATTGTAAGATATATTGAAGGACTCTCTGGATTATATTTAAGAGCTTCTTCATAAGAAGTCATCGCGCTTTCGTATGCTCCTTCCACTCTTAAAGGAACAATGGCCTCATAAACCTCACCCAGAGAAAGCCAGTTTAGATAATTTGTTTTATCTGTGTTGACTGCTTTTTTAGCATTATCTATTGCTTCTCCTAAGGTATTACGAAATTGCTCTTGTAAGATTTTTTCTTCTACATCTTTTTGCGCAGAAATTTGATTTAGTTTTATTAAATTAATTTGTGATAGTGTTCTGTAATATAAATCATTTCCATCAAATTTTATCGCCATTTTAATATTCGCCTCAGAAACGACAATGTCCCCACTAACATTAGCCGCCACTACGCCTTTCTGGAAATATATACCTGATACAAATTTCTTTGTCGCGAATACTCCCCACAAAATAATAGACGCTAACAAAACAACAGATACAGAAATAACTACAATCCCCACTTTTAAATCTTCAGAAAAAGATATTTTTATTTTTTTAATAGCTTCATCGTTATAAAGAGAGGCAATTAATATTCCACTAAAAACAAATGTCAGAGACAATATCACTATGTCTGGAACATACAGTATATTGAACACCCACAAATAAATTGAACCGAAAAATGAAGATATTACAATTGATTTCCTCAGGAGATCTTCCTTCAAATTAAATACTCCTTTGAGAGATACAAACAAAAACATTACTATAAACAAAACCCAAGAGAGAAACCCCAATGCCCCAGTGGTAACTAAAGAAGAAAATACAAAACTTATTCCTGAATTAAAGTCAGTATTCCAGAAAATTGTGCTATTTATCCCTTCAGGTTTGTTCCTCAACCATTCTGTGTTAAAACGATTAGGACCTGCTCCTAAGATTGGGTCTTCTTTAAGCGCTTTTCCCGCTATTTCAAATGTTGATTGCCACGATGGACGAACTTCAATTTGAGATACATTAAATAAAGAAGATATTGTTTCTGTAAATAATCCACCGGACACCACAAATACCACCGCCACAACAAATACTAAAAACGGAGTAAGGGAAAATTTTTTCTTTGGCACAACCTCTGTGGCTGAGACAGTATCATCTATCTGTTCTTTTGATTTGAACATAAGAGAATAAATAAACAAAATCAACGAAAACAATCCAACCACAAACCACACAGTAGTAAAATTAATGACTACCAAGAAGAATATAGACAATAACAAAATTATGTAAGAAACAATTTTCATTAATTTTGTTATGTTTAGAAATTCTAGGGTAGACAATAATAGTATTATTGCTAAACCAAAAAATATACCAAGATCATTCCACTTGCCTACTAAACTTGACACCGAGCTAAAGAAAACATTTAAGGACAAAAACTCCGGGCCAAACACAAGTCTTGATAACTGAAACAATGCAACTAAAATTACAGAGACAAAAAATCCTGCGTACAGGTAAAAGAGTTTTTGTTTGGATTTAAATAATAGTGTCGTCAGAACAAACAAAAGGAATAGCGCGGCTATGGTCCCGAATGTATCTATTTCAAATCCGCCTCCGAGAAAAGATGTTCTTACTGAACCAGAAAACAGAGACGAAATGAGATAAGCTAACGGCACCAAAAAAGCAAAAACCAGAATTATACTTTTTGGAAATTCGAATTTCCCTTCCTTAAGTTTTGATATAAACCAAAAAATAAAAGAAAGTATCACGCCAAAATATAATAAAAATATTTTGCCAGAATTAAAACCTATTGAAGTTGAAGGTATAAAAAAGAAAGGTAGGAGAAAAACGGTTAGAAACAGCATAGCAAACGAAAGTTTTTCAAAGTTAAATGGTGTTTCTTTTGCTTTCTCACCTATATTAAATATTTTTTTCATAATAATTTATAAATTAAAATTTCTTATTAATTTCTAATACCCTCATAATTATACACTGAATACTATATCAAAAACAACATATTTTTGTTTAAAATATGTAGATAAAAACACTATTTACTTAAAATATTAATGTTGTATAATTGATAAGGTTTTGTGTCGTGTAGTTACCCAGCACCACTTCTGTATTTTTGTTCTTGAATTTTTGAGATAAAAAATTTCTTCAAATTTTTTAATCTTAAAATTCTTTACAAAAACACAGAAGTGGTGCTGGGAGGAAAGTCCGAACACATGCTTCCTTTTAAAGGACGCAGGACGGTAGCGGGTAACGCCCGTCGTCGTTGCGAAGCAACGAAAGCACCAAATCACAATAAACAAATCACAAACAAAATATAATTATCAAAATTCAAAAAACCAAAATCCTATATTTAGAGTTTGGGGATTAGAATTTAGAATTTGTTTGTAATTTGGGATTTGATAAGTTTGGAGTTTTCGTCGCTTCGCGACGATAGAGGTGCGAACAGAGACGTCAAAATTGGAAACGATTTTGAATGCTTCATTCGTGAAGTATAGTTCTTTAAGAAATTAAAGAATTGAAACGGCTAAATTCTTACCTATGTGCAAGGCCGTACCACCCAGTGCGTAGCACTGGAATGACTAATAACTAATATCTAATTTCTAATGAAATTTCAAAACACTCAATATAGATTTGATTTTTTGGAAATTGTCTCTCTTCGAGAGATCTGCCATGGGCAGAGAAATTGTAATTTAGAAATTCCACTGCTATGCAGTGGTTGGGGTGCCGCTAGAGGTTGTCAGTAATGACAATCCCAGATAAATGACTACGCCAATTTTGTTCACCAAAGGTGAATACAAAATTGAGCGTCCAGCTCTACTTTTACGGAAAAATTTTTTACAAAGCGGTTTTACACCATTTTGTAACTATTGAAAACAATTTTTTGTTTGAAAGACTAAAAATTCAAACGATTGTTCTGTAAAAGTAGGGCTGGGCAAATCCGCCTTCGCCCTTGAGGGCTACGGCGAGATACTCAACTTTGTGACCACCTTCGGTGGACAAAGTTGGAACAGAATTCGGCTTATAGACACAAAATCAACAAATCAAAAAACTTCGCTTAAAGCGAAGTTTTTTGATATTTAAACTATAAAAAAATATTATGGATTTAAAACCTCTCCCAGAGGTTTTAAATTTAACCGCAGATTAGACAAACCCCTGGGGGTAATTCTTCTTGGTGTGGATTTTTTAAATCTGTCTCTCCCCTCACATTTGTATCTTTTTTAATTCCTGTGTTAATTCCGGAAATATTTTCCTCATTTATGTTATTTTTTTCTCCTTTCTCTTCGCTCTCTTCTTTTTTTTTGTCTTTACCAACATTCAAAACTTGAATAGATTTTGACCCATCTCTATAAACTGTAATCCCCTTACATCCGGTATCCCAAGAAAGTAAATATGCTTTCTTTACATCTTCAACTGTTGCTTTTTTAGGTAAGTTGATTGTTTTTGATACGGCGTTGTCAACATGTTTTTGAAATGCCGCCTGCATTTTTACATGGTCAGGATATCCTAAATCATGTGCCGTCACAAAAATTTTTTGCCATTTTAATGGAATTCCTTTTATCCCAGCAATAGAACCATGTTCTGCAACTTTTTTCATTAATTCTTCTGAGAAAAAACTTTCGCGCCGCGCAACTTCTTCAAATTGCTTATCAACTTCAATCAATTCAACCCAATCATTTTCATTTTTCCCAATTCTTGATTTTCTAACATAGGCCAAAGCAAATTTTGGTTCAATTCCTTGAGAACATCCGGCAATAATACCTATTGTTCCTGTCGGCGCGATCGTTGTCACAGCGCAATTTCTTAATCTTTCTCCGCCAGGATGATTATAGAGAGAATTTTTAAAGTTTGGGAATGTTCCTCTCTTTTTTGCAATAGACACAGAGGCCAGGTGTGACTCACTTTCTATAAAACTCATTAATTTGTCTGCCAATAAAAGTGCTCGCTTAGAATTATACGGAATTTCAAGACTGACCAAGGCGTCGGCCCAACCCATAAGACCGAGTCCAATTCTACGATTGCCACGAGCCATTACATCAATTTCTGGCAAAGGATACTTGTTCATATCTATTACATTGTCCAAGAAATGCACCGCTTCATGCACGGTTTTTTTAAGATTAATCCAATCAATATCATTTTTTCTCCCTTCCTTTTTTACAAATTTATTTATATTAATACTTCCAAGATTACAGGGCTCATTTGGTAGAAGTGGTTGTTCTCCGCATGGATTAGTTGATTCAATACGCCCTAATTTTGGAGTTGGATTTCCACGAGCATCATTTATACGGTCTATAAATATAACTCCCGGATCCCCTGTCTCCCAAGCAAGGTTTGCAATTTTATCAAAAACATCATTAGCATCAAATTCCCCTATGGCTTGACCACTTTTGGGGTTTATTAGTTTATATGTCTTCTTCTTTTTTACCGCATCCATAAATTCATTTGTAATCGCTAGAGAAATATTGAAGTTTTGAAGTATCCCCTCTTTTGTTTTTGCCGCAATAAACTCAAGTATGTCTGGATGGTCAATGTTTATGATACCCATCATCGCCCCGCGTCGTTTTCCTCCCTGTTTAACAACATCTGCAACGATATCAAAAACCTTCATGAATGAAATAGGTCCAGAAGAAACCCCCCCTGTTTGTTTTACAAAATCCCCCTTTGGTCGGAGACGCCCAAAGTTGTAACCAGTACCTCCGCCAGATTTATGTATAATAGCAGTCGCTCTTACTGCATCAAAAATACTTTCCATAGAATCTTCAACCGGTAATACAAAACAAGCTGATAGTTGTTGCATTGGAGTTCCTGCATTCATTAATGTCGGCGAATTAGGAAGAAATTCTAATGAGGCAATCAGTCTATAAAAACTCTCTTCAACTTTCATGAAATCTTCATCAGAAATATTTGGGTCATAAATTTTTTCTGCGGCAGCTATGTTTGAAGCAATTCTTCTAAAAAGTTGCTGTGGGGTTTCAATAATTTTTCTGTTAGTGTCTTTTCTTAAATATCGAGATTCCAAAACTTTCATTGCGTTTTCTGTAATAATTGTTTTAACATCATGATATAAAAGAAAATATTTTGCTTCTCTGATTTCCTGTCGTTTTTTTCTATATTGATCATAAACATTCGCCACATCATTAAAGCCCTCACCTTTTAGAATATTTATTATGACATCTTGAATTTCTTCAACATTTGGAATTCTACCTGCAAAAGAATTCTTTAAGCTAGAGATGACCTTTTGAGAAATTTTTTTAACCACTGGACCATTTTTCTCTCGAACAGCCAAAAAGGCCTTGAAAACAACAGAGTAAATCTTATCAGAATCAAATAAAACCACGCGTCCATCTCTTTTCTGGATATGAGAAATCTTTTTTGACATCTTAGAAACTTTGAGTATTGATTTTTTGAGAGTTGTTGTCTTTTTCATCTCTACACTAATCTTAATTTTAATAATATTGACCTTGTTTGTTATTTTTGTCTATTTGCTCAACATTCCACCACTCATTCTATTTTATAAACTAATCTGTTTTAAATGAAATTAAGATTAGTGCGGGGATTCATTTACTTTATTTTGTTCTTCCAATAAATTTTAAATATGTTCATATTAAAAGAGGCGATTAATTCGTCTCTTTTAATATTTTTTTACAGAAATATCAAAATTTTTTGTTTTTTCAATATTTTTTTGTAGTTTTTCTTCGTTTTCTGGCATATTTTTATAAAAATTATAGATTTTTTAGTTGAATGTAAATTTTACATCAAAAATCTTACTAATACCCTGTGGATAACACAAAAAAACAGCATCAAAAAATAAATTTCAAGAGTTGTAAAATGGAGAATAAAAATTTCCCATAAAGTGGGGCTGATGAAAGGGTTTAAAGTGTTTTTTAATAAAAATTTTGCCTTTTAGGTTTAATTCTGATATCAGATTTGTTGTATAACATTCAGAATGTTAAAATTTGAACACAATATGGAAAAAATTCCCTTTATAGAGATCATGGCAAAAAATAATTATGACTTAGGTTATCAGGTCGGTTCCCTTTTGAAAAATCAGATTAGAAAACGACTCAGTTCTAATAAAAAAATCTACCTAACGCTTGGAAAGACAAGTTTTGATGAACTTGAAGAGATTGCAATGCGTTTTTTGCCAGAAACTATTAAAAATTTTCAACCACTGATAGAAGAAGTCGAGGGAATTAGTGATGGAGCAAAAATTAAATTTAGTGAGTTAATGGTTTTGATTTGCGAGGAAGAACTTTTAGAATTTAAAATTCACAAATGCACAAGTGTGGCCATAAAAAACGAAAAAAGTGTGTTGCTTGGGCATAATGAAGATTGGTTAAAAGAATATAGAAGAAACGGACTTTATGTTCTTAAATGTAAAATTAATAATATTAGTTTTTTGAGTTTAAATTATATTGGGACATTAGCAGGTTCAAGTTGTGGTTTAAATTCTTTTGGTTTTTGTTTTACAGGAAATTCTCTTAGTTCTGAAAAATTAAAATATGGAATACCAAAAAATTTTCAAATGCGCGCAATTTTAACTTCAAGATCTGTTAAAGAGGCTGTCGGGGTAGATTTATTTGAGAGTAGCATAAGTAGTAATATTATTTATACTTCAAAAGATTCAGAAATTTTAGATGTTGAAGATTTTTTTAATCACGACAATTTCTTTCGTGGAAAAAATTTTTTAATTCATACTAATCATCCACTAATAAAGAAAGAACAAAACAAAGAAAACACAGAAAAAGAATCTATTATACGATATGAGCAAATAGAAAAAATTTTGAAAAAGAAAAAAAATTTGGATTACAATATTTTAAAAAAAATATTAAGAAGCCACGGGACAGGAATTTGTGGACATGACAACAAAAAACATTCTAACTTCGGAGTTACAATTGCTTCTGTAATAATGAACCCCAAGGAAAAATGGATGGATGTTGCTTGGACAAATCCTTGCAGGAATGAATATGTGAGATTTGAACTTTAGATTTTAAAATTTGCGGAGAGGACAGGTAAAAAGTTCCTGACACCTTTAACTAATAATGTAATATTGAATAATTGTGGTTTCCCTGTTGGAGGAGGAATATGGTTTAACGAAAGATGATATAGATGCGGGAAAATCTATAGTTGTTGTCGCCGACAAATATCAAAAAGTTGTTGGCATATATCCAAATTATACCATTCAAAATGTTTCTTATATTCTAAAAAATCACCGTAATCTTTCCGACAAATTTGATTTTTGTTACGACACACAAATGCCAAAGAGATAGCGAGATGGAAATGGGGACAACTATCATTAAATTTACAGAACACGAGAGGAAGCGCCTTGGGATCACCACCCGCTCGCAGGCACGCGGGCTGACATCTATAAAAAACATGTTGGCGGAGAGTGTGGAATTTCCTTTTTATAAAATAATTTAGAATCGTAGAACGATATTACTAAATTATTTTGTTCAAAGCACTCAAATTTTTGCTCGGACCAGTGGCGCAAAAATTTGTTCAAATCCACGCCTATACTTTTTCCGTTATTAATTTTAACTATACCTGTAGGTTTTCGGTATGGTTAAAATTGTTAGTGCGGAGGGTATGGGATTTGAACCCATGAGGGGTTACCCCCTACTCGCTCTCCAAGCGAGCGCACTAGACCACTATGCGAACCCTCCAATATATAAAATCTTTAACAAAAGAATATCAGAAATTATATTGAATGAAAAACAAAACAACGCCAAGAAAAACAAATGTGAAATGAAACCGAAAAAAACAAAATTACACAAAAATTAAGCGACCGCTGAAAAAGTGTGGTAAAATTATTTTAGCATAATATAAAAAACAAACAGAAAATTTTATTTCCTATTATTTATACTTATTCAAACCAAAAAAATCTCTCAATTTTTCATCGCTTTCAATTTTTTCAACAACTAAATACAAAACATCTTTTCCTATTTTTAAATTGGCTTTCATTAAAGCAACAATATCTTCACAGTCATAGGGATAAGCCCAAACACTATTTTGTAGCTTTACAAAACCAATATTTAATAACTGTTTTCTTAATTTATCACGAGTTTGTTTTCTTTTCTCTTTTATATCAAAAATAATAATTCTCCATTTACCATCCCAACGATTTGGTTTCCAATATTTTTTGCCTAAGACCTGTTTATTTATTAATTCCATATTCCCTTTTTCTGTAAGACGAGCAACTTTTATTCCATTTCTATTTTCAATTTCTATTAAACCTTTGTCTCTTAATTCAATCATTTTGTTTTTTATATAATATTTTCTCCTTCTATTCCCGCCACCTAAAAATTGGTCAAAAACCTGAACAGCGTTTGGAGCTAAAACGGCAATTGTTATTATCCCGACAGCGCCAATTATTCTAAGAATAATATTTTTGGAATTTACTTTTTCTTCCTCGCGAAAGTAAAGATCTTTCAGTTTTAAGAATTTTTCAGTTTTTCTCATTTTTTTATTTTACCACACTTTTTAAGCGACCGCTTAAAAAGTGTGGTAAAATTTAAAATAAAATATTTAAAATTTATCTGATTTATTTTTCAATTTTCTTATTTATTAAAGGAATGGAGTGATTTTTATATTCTTTTTGCAATTCCGGTTTCAAATAGTCTTTACCTATTATTGTTTTTCTGCAATTTTTAGAACCACACTTACATTCCCATTTTGAAATATAGCTTTCACTTTCCCAGATTGAATAATCGGATGTTATTTCTTCTCCAATATTAATATCTCTTTTTGCAACAAGAGTAAACGACTCTTCCATCCAAACATTTGGTTCACAAGAATGATTCATAAACCAACTTTTATCTTCACCCATTTTTTCAACACTATAAAGATTTTCATCTATCTGTATTATAAACTTTCCATCTTTTTTTGATTTTTCTACTTTATCTTTATTTATAAATTCACCACCCTAAACAATAATTTTTTCTCCTTTCTTAATTGACTCAAGTGCAAACATTCCCTTGCTTATGTTGTTGGTTTCTTTGATTTCAATTTTTGGGTTTAACTAAGTTTCTTTGCTTTTCATTTTTTACTTTACTTTACTTTTATTTTTTGTTTTTACAGATTTTAGATTTTAGATATTAGATTTAAGATTGAAATCTACCATCTCCCGCTAGATCCACCCCCACCTGACATCCCGCCACCAAAACCGCCGAAACCGCCACCCCCGCGACTTCCACCAAACCCTCCTCCACCTAAAAACCAAGGAGGGACTCCGCCACCAGTTTTATATTTTTGATACGCGCGAGAAACTATAAAATCCAAAAAAAGCCCAAACCCAACAAAAAAACCAACCAATGATATCGCAAGCAAAAGAGAACTAATAAAGAGAAGTGAAATTATTAAACCAACAACCCCGCCAAAAATTCCTCCAGCCCACCATGTTTTTGACCTGGCAAGAACGGCTATAATCCACTGAAAAATTATCAACGCAACAAAAATAAAATTGAAATTAAATTTAGACCCACCGGATTTTTCAGAGTATCCTTCTGGAATTATTTCCTGCCCGCCGAGAGCTTCCAGCATTTTATCAATCGCTTTGTCTATTCCACCAAAATAATCTCCCTGTTTGAAAGCAGGCGTGATGATGTCACTCTGAATATAAGAAGTTCCTATGTCAGTTAAAAATGGTTCAACTCCATAGCCGGTGTGTATACGAGTTTGTCTGTCATCAAGAGAAATTAAAAGAAGAACCCCATTATTTTTATCCTTCTTTCCTATCCCCCACTTAGTAAAAATTTCTTGTGCAATATTTTCTATTGTGTCCCCCTCTAATGATTTTATTATCACTACTCCAATTTCATTTGTAGTTTGTTTTTCAAACTCTGAAAGTTTATTTTCCAAAATTGCTTTTTCTTCCGGTTTCAACATATCAGCATAATCGGAAACAAAGCTAGATGGTTTTTCCGGCACAGCAAAAGCAAAAGAGGTTATTGGCAAAATGGTCAAAAACAAAGCTATGATTAATAATTTTTTATAATTGACATTCATTATTGACTTCTTAAATTAATTTATGATACAATACTTGTACAAATGCCTTCGGGCCGTCCCCTTATGGAAACATAGGGGAGAACTAAAAGAAAAGCTATTAGATTAAATCTCTAATGGCTTTTCTTATTTCTTCAAACTTCTTCTTGTTTAATACGGCAAGGCGATCATGCAATCTTTTTGTGTCTATTAATCTGATTTGAGATAAAATTGCAAATACTTTTTTGTCCTCAAAGATTCCTAATTCAATATGATAGGGATTTTTCTTTTGAGAAGTTGTGAGTGGCACAATTAAACAGACGCGCCTACTAAAACCTTTTATAATTGAGACGGGTCTGCGATATGTATTATTTGTTCCGTCTTGTTCAAATCCAATATTCACACCAAGAGAACACCACCTTATTTCCCTCTGGTGATAATAATTGGGCTTTCTTTCATTAATTTCTTTCTTTCTTTTATTCCAACTGTCAAAATCTTTATGCATTTATTTACTCTGTAAAATCAACCTCTGGAACTATTTGATTTTCTTCTGGAACTTCAAAGTAAGCTCTTTCTTCTACGCCAAATACACCTGCCAAGATGGAATTAGGAAATCTTTTTATGCTTGCGTTTAATGTCTTGACCATTTCGTTGTATTTCATTCTTTCAACAGAAATCCTGTTTTCTGTTCCCTCTAAAGAAACTATTAAATCCCTATATGCCTGTGATGATTGCAAGATAGGATAATTCTCAACTATCACTAACAACCTCCCTAAAGCTGACTCAACCTGACTAGCTGCTTGTACCTTTTCATTTGTAGACACTGCCCCACTGTATTTTGTTCGCGCTTCGGCAATATCACCAAAAACTTTTTGTTCTTGTCCGGCAATTCCTTTTACCGTGTTAACTATATTAGGAATTAAATCAAATCTTCTTTGATATTGATTCTCAACTTGAGACCACTGCGAGGTAATGCTTTCGTTTATCGTAACGAAATAATTATATTTTGAAATACCCCAACCAAAAATTAAAACGACAATGATTATAACCACAATCCACTTTAAATTTTTTTGCACAAATGTTTTTTCTTCCATAATAAAAATAAATTATTTTATAATATTGGTATTATAACACATATTTTCTTAAAATTATCTTTATTTTATGTCCTTTACAATGTTTCAACATGCCTAAATATGATTGCAAGGATTGATTAAATGATTCTTTAGAAATTATTGTGGATGAAAAAGCAATTTTTATTGCTTTTTCATTTATTTTTCTAAACATTCTGTTTTTAGTTTTAGTTCTTAAAACAATATGGCGTGGTAAAACAACATAACCAAGAAAATCAATTCCTTGTTTTAATTTTCTAATTTCTATTTTCTGTGGATGTAATTCTAATTTAAGCCTGTTGTCTAAAAATTCTTTAATTTGTTTTACTAATCCTTCTAATCTTTTTATGTCTGAATTTAAAATAATAAAATCATCACAACTTTAAAAGCTCCTGTGGAGCTTTTAAAGAGTGGTGTTAGATTTTAGTCCGTATAGCGGATATAATATTTTTCTTTCAATTTGTGTTTTATAAATTGGTCTAATTCGTTTAAATATATATTCGCAAAAAGCTGACTTGTTACATTTCCAAGTGGTATTCCCTTATTCGTCTCAGCCATGGCGTAGATTATATTAGGGGTATTAAAACTGTCTATTATTTGTTTCAAAAGCCATAAAGTGTCTGGACAAAAAAATTCTTTTTTAATTAAGTTAAATAAAATTTGGTAGTTTATTGAATCAAAAAATTTTTTAATATCACACTTGAGAACAAAGGTTTGTTTTTTCCAATTTTTACTTTCCTTTCTTGCAAAAGTGAAGGTTCTGTTAATTCCTTTGTGGGTTCCTTTCTCAATTCTTGAAGAATATGAATCAAAAATAAAATGTTTATCAAAAATAGGATATAAAATTCTAAAAATTGCTTGATGTAAAACTCTGTCTTTTACATTCGCTTTATGAATGCGCCCCAATTTGGGGTCATTAACAAAAAATCCTGTGTAATCCCCATGTTTATACTTTTTTGATATAAGTTCTTCATGAAGTTGAAATATATTATCTTCAAGATTAAATTCAAATTTTTGAACATCTTTTCTTTTTCTTTTTCCTTTTTTAAATTCATTCCACGCACAGAAAAGATTTGATACACTAACTATATTATGAAAAAGGCAATTAAGACCCCCCCCCCTACCGAAATAATTTTGTTCCTATTGTTCATGTTGTAAAAAATATTTATAAAGATATTTATAAAATTGGGAATTCTTTATCTAAAAGAGATAAGCTCGGCATTCATAAACATATTGAAGAAATCTCTCTTTCTTTGTTGGACAATATATTGGAAGCTGTATTCTCTCACAAAACAGAAAAAATTAAATCTTTGGAAAAGGCAAGAATACTGGTTGAAAAATTAAAACACCTTACTCGTATTGAATATGAAGAAAAAATTATTTTGCAAAGACAATATATTCAAATTGAATTATTACTTGTTGAATGTTCAAAAATGACAAATGGATGGATTAAATATTTAACACAAGACCCTATATAAAAATAGGGTCTGTTTGTGTTGAAATTTCTGGCGAGGACCGTTACTCGGATTCGTGTTGTCAACATTACCGTTGTTGGCGTACAACTTCGCATTGTCATCATTCCAGTTGCCGTTCACGAGATAGCCATCGGTCCATTTTTGCGTAACATCATCCTTTTCACCGATTGTTTGTTCCCAAACTTTCTGTGTTTCTCGTAGTAGCGAGCTTTGTTTTGCATTATCGTTTTTTATTTAAACGAATTACGCACAATATTACGCAAGCAATTTCTTTCTTGGTAAACTATCATTATGATAAATATCATACTAGCTTTACAACCATACTTAATTATATAAAATCAACCCACAAAGTAAAACTTTGTGGGTTGAGAGAAAAAGGAAAAAGAATTAAGGTAAAGAAAAAAATAGCTGGCGAGGACCGCTACTCGGACATGCGCTGTCAACATCACCGCAGCCGGCGTACAACTTCGCATTGTCACCATGCCAGCCGCCGCTCACGAGACAGCCATCGGCCCATAAAGAGGAAGTCCGAGTCCAACTATTTTTGTCCATAAAATACCCCTTG